>Ga0325402_1007430_pt1 | contig 10405 bp, 4 predicted proteins | sample PopdelMetagenome_22_FD_207212 | JGI IMG/M metagenome (GOLD analysis project Ga0325402, IMG submission 207212) | Populus deltoides microbial communities from Bellville, Georgia, United States - Xylem-PdKOR-R3 | ecosystem: Host-associated > Plants > Phyllosphere > Stem > Wood/Secondary xylem... | reverse complement strand
AAACATTAAATAAAATCTTCTAGTAATTAATGGAGGCACCTGCAATATCACAAATCTTATTATCAAGGCATACAAATTGAGCATCACAATTATGAAGACCAATGAATGGAACATAAAAGGGCTGAGTGCAAAATAATTCTTAATATCGACGGTGCAAAAGGCTGCAGAGAGATTTCTTATGATAGTGAATAATTCTTAAAAAGATTTGTTAATATTAACACCATCACAGATGCATTTAGCCCATCTCTCGAAAATGCTGTTCTTGTTGCTGCTGTCGCCGCTGCCTCGACTTTCATCATCTCAAATTTTGGAGTTTGATTTTTAAAATCCAGAATATTTTTATAATAGATTAATCAAGAGTAGGTAGATGATTTTCTTCTCGTAAGTTCAGGAAACACTAAATTAACAGTAAAGCCTTAAGTATTTGCAAAAACAATCCCAATTAAAGAGATATCCCCCATGTTTAGCTTAATGCTCCATGCCTTCTTATGAATCAACAGAAGGAGAAAAATAAATGGTAAATTTGATCTGGTAAGCATTGCAGAAAAGCAAAAAAACAGAGAACATATGGCAACTTCATTTCATGTTGTTTTGGTTTTCAAATCTTTATTGTTCATCCTTCCATTTCTATATGTAAATGCAGGTATATTGGATATTTTATCTGGGGACACGCCCAAGGGCATCAAGATTCAGGCTAAGCATCTTGAGGCCCTGATTGAATTGCACAACATGACAGTACTACACACCTTTGCAAGGAATGTTCAGCACTTAATGCACTCTGTAGTTACTAATTTAACTGTCATCATTTTAGCTACAACATTGTAGTGATGTCCAACGTATGAGCATGGAAGGAAAGTGAGGAAGGAATTAATGTCTGTTGCTAAGCTATTAGAAAGACATTCGGCATTGTCTGAGAATCTTGGCCGTAGAGAAGATGCAGAGCATTTATCTGATATCTATTCAGAATGAATTGGCAGATTAACAGTCCTTTCTTTAATTTATTTGTATTATTTGATTTATATCCATATTTAAAAATTGCAGGATTCTGTATTTCTTTAATGTACGAACATGGAAGGAAAGGAAGGAATGTCCTGCTAATTAACGCCAGGCCGCAAGAGAAAGACAGGAGTTGAGGCCTGTGTGTCCACTACTGATGACAAACAATAGTGATTGATATCTATTGTATGAAAATTTGTTTCCAAGTTGGGTCACTGCAGGATCAAAGATGAAAATATTGTTTGTTTTTATATTTTAAAAATATATTTTTAAAAAAACTAAATTAAAAAACAATTATTACAACAATCTCAGTCACTTTAAATTACATTACATTGCAGTTAATGTATGGACCCACTTCTTTTGTCCCCATTTGTGTTTTTCCAAGCAACCATGAGTTTGTGGGTTACATCACCATCAAAACACACGACCAAACACGAAAGAAAAACAGCCAAACTCGTCATTTTCACTAATGGAAGAAGCCTCAAGGCAATCATGGTGTCCACAAGGGCAATCAAACGAAGCACTCATAATTCCCTCTTGAAAAACTGCATGGTGATCGCATATGGGGAGTTTATATGGTTATGGCCCTTGGGAGTGGCTTTGGTTCAATGTTTCTACAAACACCTTGTCTTTCTGATTCAGATGGTGTTTCTTCTTAAAGGGTGTAGGGAATAGGAATTATTACTTCAATCATTTTGGGGTGGAAAATGATGGCCAAGGAGACGCTGCAGTACTAGGGCACAGTACCCTTTTGTTTTCCTCATACCAAGTTACTCACGGTTAAATCCTCTTGCTATTTTTTTTTTTACAGCTTGTTATCAGCAGCCACCCACCCACCTTGCCTTGTCCAAACCATTGCTGAGGTTAGGGTTCTTATATTTTTTTACCATGGTCAATTTCGTCTGTTATGAGCTTTATAATCCCTTTTATTGTTTGCTGTCGTATAATCACTCGAAAAAAACAACTGATCTCTCCCCTTTTTTTTAAAACCTTTGTGATCGTTTATTAGATGGGAAAGTAAATTATGAGGTGGAGAAAATGTATGTTAAGAAGATACAGTCATGATCTAATTATAAACCTATACTCATGAAATAATGGTACGACATTAGAAAATTTTTAAACACCTAGAATGTTGGAAGATAAATATCCTTAATATTTTATGTTATAAAATCAAAAGAATAAACAATCGAAGCTTTATGATCTAACATGAGGTCTATATTAATCTTTATACCTTTACTCCTTCACACTTGGCGTATTGCCAAGTCTAAGAGCGATGAGTTTGACAGTTCACTAAACTCATACGTATTTGGACTTGGCTCGATGCCACATACAGTGAATTTGATAGTTTGCTAGACCAATATTTGTTTGGACTCTGCACGTAGCTGAACTAAAAAATATTAAGTCTGACAGTTCGCCAGACTCATGTCTGTTTGGATTCAAAGTACAGCTAAACTCGAGGATGTTGAGTATGATAGCTCGCCAGATCCATGTCTGTTTGGGCTCAGTGCATAACTGAACTCAAGAAAATTGAGTGTGGTAGCTTGTCGGACTTATGTTCATTTAGACTTGACTTGTAGCCACGCCCAAGGGCATTTGGCCTTGAAGTAAGCAAGATTAATGTCATTTGGATTTGATATTTTGCCAAGCGTAGAGATGTTATGTACGCAAGCTCCACACACTTATCATTGGACTTAGCGCGTAACCAAGTCTAAGGATGATGAGTCGGGCAGCTTGCTAGACTCATATACACTTGGGCTTGGCTCGATGCCAAGCCCATGAGCAGTGAATCTAATAGTTTGCTAGACCCATACCCATGTTTGCTTAGGCTTAGTGCATAGCTAATCTCAAGGATATTGGGTTTGACAGGTCACTAAACTCATATTCGTTTAGGCTCAAAGTGTAGTTGAACTTGAGAATAATAAGTTTGACAACACACCAGATCTATTTTTTTTTGAGTTCAGCGCATAACTGAATTCAAGGATATTAGATGTGACAGCTTGTTGAACTTATGTCCACTTGGAGTTGGCTGATAGCCACATCCAAGGGCATTTGGCCTTGAAGTAAGCAAGATTCATGCCATTGTCAAGCATAAGGTAAGTATAGATGTAAGCTATACCCATTTATCATTGAATTATCACCCTTCATTTCATCTTTTGTTAAAAAAAAAAACCTAGCCTAAAAATTATTTTTTAAAAATATGTTGATAGATCACATTTTGATGTCTTTTGAGCATGTTTTTCAACTTTCTATTCAGAATGTCCGGTGTGGAAGGCTGCATTTCGTAAAACACTTCCAGTAAAATTATTGGCCAATGAAGTTTTATTTACGATTTTTGAATTAGCTAAACTCTCCTCTTTTGAATGTTCTCTACGTTATTTTTTGCTGATTCCTTCTTTCATTGTTTGATTAAATCAGATATCTTACAACAGAACATATGCTTCTGTCAGGATATGGCATCGGTTGCCCTTGTAACCGGAAAGGCTCATTCATTGAATCTCCTGACAAAATCTTCTTGATCTTATTTGCTACGTTCAATTAGATTAGTTGTTCTTGGCTTTCCAAAAGAACAACTAATCTAATTTCTCTTGTTGCACTTTTCCACGTAGATGAAAGATTTCTGAAAATGGCTGGCACTTGAACCTTATGAAAAAGGAGTATTGAATACATATAAACACCTACTGATTGATAACGAGCATGCATGTATTAGGAAAGTGATCATTCCATTTCCATTTCAAGTTTTTCAACACAGGAATACGAACTGCTATCTGTTGCTAAGACATTAGAAAGACATTCGGCATTGTCTGAGAATCTTAGCAGTAGAGAAGATGCAGAGCATTTATCTGATATCTATTCAGAATGAATTGGCAGATCAACAGTCCTTTCTTTAATTTATTTGTATTATTTGATTTCTATCCATCTTTAAAAATTGCAGGATTCTGCATTTCTTTAATGTACGAACATGGAAGGAAATGAAGGAATGTCCTGCTAAATATTAATGCCAGGCCGCAAGAGAAAGACAGGAATTGAGGCCTGTTTCCTCTACTGACGACAAACAATAGCGATTGATATCTATTGTATGGAAATTTGTTTCCAAGTTGGGTCACTGCAGGATCAAAGATTTGCAGTTAATGTATCCAGCCACTTCTTTTGTCCCCATTAGTGTTTTGCCTAGCAACCATGAGTTTGAGGATTACATCACCATCAAAACACAAAACCAAACACAAAAGAAAAACAAACAAACTAGTCATTTTCACTAATGGAAGAAGCCTTAAGGCTCTCATGGTGTCCACAAAGGCAATCAAACAAAGCACTCATAATTCCCTCTTGAAAAACTGCATGTTGATCACATATATATGGGGAGAGTTTATATAGGTATGGCCCATGGGATTGGCCTTGGTTCAATGTTTCTAAAACACCTTGCCTTTCTGATCCAGATGGTATTTTTTTTTAATGGGAGCAGGGACTAAGAATTATTACTTCAATCATTTTGGGGTGGGAAATGATGCTGAAGGAGATGCTGCAGCGGGGCACACCCTTCTGTTTTCTGCACATCAAGTTACTCACGGTTAATTTTTTTACAGCTAGTTATCAGCAGCCACCCACTTTGCCTTGTCCAAACCATTCTTGAGGTTAAGATGATATGGTCATGACCTAATTATAAACCTACACTCATGCATGGGCCCTGCAAACTGCAAAAATTTTATAAAAGATCTCAGATGAGTAAGAATTATAAGATACATAGTTTATTTAAACCGCTTAATAACCCTCTTGAACCAAGTGAAATCCCTTTTGAAACTGTTGATTAGAGCTTTATCCCTATGAAAAATAGTGTGCAAGGGCGATTCCTTTAGTGCATGTTACTTCAATCATTGCTAAAGTGTTACAATATGATTGAACAAATTTGTTCTTCCAATCCCCAGGAACCAAAACCCTTTTATAGGCCAATTAGCAAGTCTTGGATGGCCGACTCAAAATAATTTCTTTCGAGTGTAGACAAAATAAATGATTTTAACCATTAGGAAAGTGGGGATATGTCATGGAAACGGTTCTCCACTCCAATCAATTGCTACTCTCCATAGAAATCGATTAGACCTATTCTAGTTCTACCCAAAAATTTCCTGTATATGATGACCTAATCAACTTTGTCCCTGGATGATTTAGATGTAGCATGATAGGAAACTTTGGTCAAAGAACTTTGGAGTGAAGATAAATGATGATTTGATAGCAAGCGAGAATAAAGATTAGCGGAAAGATTGTGTATTGGAGCAAATAACAGAAGAAACAAAAATTACACAGGACACTGAAACATGGACAAGCAACAAGTGGTAGAGCAATGTCTAAGCTGAAAGGGTACATATCACAAGCAAATCGATCAACAAGGATTTTTACATTCATGATTGTTCTGATAATTTTAAGAAAATCCCATCACATAAATGGTAGAATAAGGAATATATATTTGATGGGCTGCGCATGACTTGGGGAACTTGATGGAATCAGTGCTAGCTTCACCATGGTGAAAAGCAGGCAAGATGAAACATGGACAAGCAACAAGTGGTAGAGCAATGTCTAAGCTGAAAGGGTACATATCACAAACAAACCGATCAACAAGGATTTATACATTCATGATTGTTCTGATAATTTTAAGAAAATCCCATCACATAAATGATAGAATAAGGAATATATATTTGATGGGCTGCGCATGACTTGGGGAACTTGATGGAATCAGCGCTAGCTTCACCATGGTGAACAGCTAGCAGGCAAGCGTCCAAGAATTCTTATGATCTTTTTTCCAAATAGATTAAGGTGTTGTTTGGTTATCAGAAGTTAAAAATTCCGAAAATAGAATGATCTCTCATGAATTAACCAGTGTAACTCATCGTCATAGTTCTAAAAAATAGAATGATCACAAGCGATTCTTTTCTTTTCTTGGTATATAAACAGATCAAAGTCGAATATGTTCCAGTTTAGAAATGTTAGGTGCTGTGGTGATTACTGAATATTGGATCCCACCAAAAGTATACGATTCTTCTCAGCTGGATGAGAATGGTATTTGATTCTAATTTGATTATATCAACAGCTAAAATGGTGTTAGGCCACTGCAGAAACAATAGAGGACCTTACAGCAGGAATGAAAACGAGAGATACCAAATCGTGTAAAATATGCGATGCAGTCGAGCCACGTTAAAACCTAATAAAGTGTACATATCAAAAAAGATGAACACTTCTTAATTATGGATGATCTAAGACAGTCGGTTTTACAACAGAAACAGCAAATATGGTATAAACTATTGATGATGAAACTCTTTTCACCCTTTTAAGTAGAAAAAGTATCGATCATAATTATATATTAATGCCCATTTAGAAATACATAAAGAAACAAAACACCTTTATTATCCACACTTGTTAGTGGATCAAGACCTTAATCATACAAGTGCGTAAGCAGCAATAAGTGAATCTGTGTGCGAGCTAGTCTTACTCAAAAATGCACCAACATTTAATTACACATTAATCCCACGATTTCAATCTAATTGTTGCGTTAAACAATGACTTACAATAAAGAAATTAGTCTAACAAAGGGCAAATTTTTTATAATGCATAATCAAAAGTGCATCCAAAAGGAAAAATGATGAAGAAGGTGTTGGCTGATGATGAGCTTATCCTCTATCAACCAATCTCCGGAGATCTCATGCATGAGCTCAACAGAGAAAAATGTTTGCTTAGGGAAGGAAACAGCAAGCTTGCTGGTGGAGAAGATGTATGAAATTTCAATGCTTTTGCTCCAATTTCCATCACAAGTGTTCCAATTATATTGGTACTTATCCAACTACAAATTAAACATGAGAAAATTCATTAAATCATCAATAGTCAAGTTGAAGTTTTCTCAGAAATAAAAAAGGAAGAAGAACAAGAAAACCTCTAACAAAACAACACCAAAATTAGTATTTTATTCGAGATTTTAATGAGGTTTTTTTAGAATGCTCCGATTTTATTAGATTTTTTTTACGAAAGTGAGACTCGGCTATAAGAACTATCTGTTTTGCTAATGTAAGTTTAGCATATTGTATAAAATCTTTTGAAGATTATACTAAAAACTAAAAACTAAAAGACATGGGGTGCATGGTTTAATTACTCATATGAATATTAGTGAACCTATCACCTCAAGTGCTCTTTTTTTTTTAATATATATATAACTTCTTCTTTTTCAATCAGCTTTCTTTCAATAGGCTTGAGATTATGATAAAAATACAACATTTGAAAATAAAGAACTAAGATATAAAACTTAATTCCATATTAATAATGATTTTTTATTTTGATCTCAAAATTTATTTTCTTAATTCTTTCCATCTCTAAGTTAGAAATATGAGAGAGAGATTGACTGAAAATGATGAGGAGAGAGAAAATGTTGATTGATACAAATTTCAGCTATGAAAAAGGTTAATCTTGATAAAAAAAAGATTGATTTTGATGTCAAAAGATTTCATTCGATGAAAGGGGTTTTGTTATAGTGTTCTTTAGCCTTCCCCGTGAAATGCAAGGTCTAGGCTAGGGAAGTTTTATTAACGTGGGTTGATTTTTGGTTTTTCAACTTATTTTTTGGTTATTTGATGCCATAAATAGATTTATTTAGGTTTTTAGGGTGTTTTTTAGATGTTTTTAGGTAAAAAATTGTTGAAATTAAACTTTTAAATCCAAAAACCATCATTCTTGATTTTTCAACCATCTTCATGGGGTGAATTTTAAAGAAACGATGACAGGTTGTCTTTCGTAACAAATGACTTATAATCCGTATATTTTTTTATATAAAAAAATAAGATTTAAGTGTGACTCTAGAGTAGAATTTTCAAAGTTTACTACCAATATAAAAAAATTCCTCATTTTTTTAACAGTCAAAAGATTTTGATCCAACACTTACCAAGTAACTTAGTTAATTACTATTACAAAGTGTAAGTGCAATAGCACGATTGCCCTCTTTTTTTTTTTTCTTTTTTTTTCCTTTTGAAATGATTGATTTTGCCTTTTTATATAGTGATTTGAAAGGATCCTTTAATTTCTGATTATTGCCATTATTTTTTTTTGTGAAGAAATTAGGAAAAATAAACGCAACAGTACTAATTTATCAAAGAATAAACACTTAATATTCGTACCATTTAAGTTTCACAGATTAGACAATTAATCAACATATATGGATGAAAAGACTTATTAGAATTTATTTATTTTTTCAAATTTTTAGAACCCAATTGAGTTTATATATATATATATATATATATGTATATATATATCATAATTCAATCAATCCCTCTATATATATATATATATATATGGAGGACTTATTTAAGATTCGAAAGGAAATAAAATCATGATGCCCTGAATTTTCATTACATCACAATCCAACAAAATCTGAAAGGTAGCCTTTGTGGGGAGCACAAATGGTACAAGTGACAACACCCAAGAATTTGCAAAGCAAGGATGATGCTGCAGAGAACCTCAAAGAAGAGGTCCTCTTCCAAAAGAAAGAGCGAGGGGGCAAGAAAAGAAGCAAAGCAAAATACAACTACAAAAAGAGAGACCCATCCCTCTTTAATTTTTTTAATTTTTTTTTTTGAATAGACAGGCTAAACAATAGGGAGTTAGGGTCGTGCCCCATGGCACCCATGTGTTTTTGTTTTTTTGTGTGTCCTATTTATCTTATAAAGTAATATAATTATAGTGAATTTTTATAAATGAACTTTATTTTTATTAATTACATCTTTGTGTTGTCATTAGATTTTTCCATGTTTTAGGGGGGATTGTAAAAATAATATTTATTTCTTTATTGTTATTATTGTTATTGTTATTGTTATTGTTATTATGGTGTACATGAAGTGCTTAAAAATTAATAAAAAAAATTAATTTTAATATATAAAGATTGATCCAAGAATTCTTAAAAAATAAATTTACCAAAAATAAATAGGAGATGAAAAATTTACTATAGCACTGCAGAGTTTATTATGAATTGTAGTAGTGAAATGATATTTTTACCCTTCATCAAATTAGATAAAAGGTCTAAAATTAGGTGTAAAATCATCTTTTCTATAGAATTCATTTGTTATTATCATTTTGAGTGGGGAACAAAGGTATTTTCAACATTTTTTTTTCTAAAAAGTGAAATACCTTCATTTTTCTTAAAAGAAAACAATAAGATATTTGATTGTCGGGGGTGTTTTTGAGATTTCAATTTTTTTTTTTGCATAAATTACTAGCTTACCTTTTATGTCAAAATTAATTAAGGTTTGATTAGGTGTATTTTTCCAATTCTTAGTACATTGAAATCATGAAATTGCCCTTTATCTTAGAATTAATTTAGGCTTTGGAGGTATTTTAATATTTTCAAGTGAGTTTTTTATTTCATTATAACAAAATTAGTGTAGGGGTAAATTAGTCTTTTATAACAATTAAAAATATTTTTTAAAAAAGCTATTAGGTATATGGGAGAGGCTATGGTGCTTTAGCAATCAATACGTCGTCATAGAACAGTTAAAAAATCACTTCCATTATGTCATTGGATTCCTCACAACATCCTCTTCTATAACAAGTAACACGTGTTGGGTTTTGATGGATGAATTGTTATCGAAGCTATTTTTTTTGTTTCCTTTGTCTCTTCTCCCTCAAGATTCGCGATAAACATTAAAAATTGTAGGGCAATCACCTTGGTTAGGTATATTTGGGTATTAGTTCTCATTATTTTGTTTCTTTAATTTTTCTCCTTGATCCTACTGTAAGTTTTTAATTTTTTTGTAATTACATCCTTCAATCTAGATTTTTTATTTTTTGGTTTTCAAATTTGGTCCTAATTTGTTTTTCATCATTTTTTTCTTGTCTATTTTGTAAACTTTTAATTATTTTCAATCTTATCCTTTAATCAAAAAATTTAAGCTTTTTTAATTTTTTTCAGATGTGATCCTCATTCTTTTGGTGATTTCTTCTTTTAATTATTTTGTGAAATTAATTTTTATTTTACTTACAATGAAATTAAATATTGAATTAAATGTTGGCATTGCGATTCAACAATGCTTTTAAAAAAAATTGAATTTTAAATTAATTTTTTTATATTTTTAAATCTTTTTAATATGCTAAATAAAAAATAAAAAAATATATTATTTTAATATATTTATAAATATAAAACTTTGCCACATTTCTAAATAAGCCCTACGTAAAATTTGTGGTGTCCCACATGCTCTCATGGGTGACTCTAGGACCATAAAAGTCGAGGGAGATGCTTACCCTTCCGTGCATGACCAAAGGGAAATGTTTTCTAGTTGATATATTTATGTTCCCAAGTTACCCCTACCTTGTTCTTCGATGAAGTGATTTTCTGACATGGAACAAGCTTGCTTATGTTTGGGATAGGGAAGAAAGATGCGAAATGATT
>Ga0325402_1007428_pt1 | contig 10406 bp, 8 predicted proteins | sample PopdelMetagenome_22_FD_207212 | JGI IMG/M metagenome (GOLD analysis project Ga0325402, IMG submission 207212) | Populus deltoides microbial communities from Bellville, Georgia, United States - Xylem-PdKOR-R3 | ecosystem: Host-associated > Plants > Phyllosphere > Stem > Wood/Secondary xylem... | reverse complement strand
AGCCGTTACCAATGAGAGAATGGCTGGTAAAACCCTTGAAGCTCATGCATGTTGGGTACATTATTACTATTAACTTGTTAGCTTGTAGCCGTTACCAATGAGAGAATGGCTGCTAAAACCTTGAGGTCATTACCTCATGTTTGTGACCCAAAGGTCACGACAACAGAGTAGTTCAAGAATCTTAAAATATTTCTAAATCTTGATGACTTTGTTAGATCACTAATAATACACGAAAGGGAGCTCGAGGATCTTGAGAGTTTAATTTTACAATAAAAAAAATGAGATCCTCATTTCTACACATATTGGTTATTGGATTAGGCTTGGTCCGTCCATAATAGACGGACCTGATTCAAGTTTTTAAAACAATTACTAAAAGAAATAACCGCTTCCTCTAATTATATATTAAGAGACATAACCTATATGAAAATGATAGTTTTTCATTGGTTGAATAATAGTTCTCTCTTTCTCTTCTTTCATTTTGGACTCTCTACATTGCTTTGACAAGATTTATAAAGACGTTCGTACTATGAAATATCATTTTGATTTTAGTAATTGAAATGGCACTGAAGTAATCGATTCGGGGATAAGAAAACTAATTTCCACAAGTAAGTTTTCTTTTCGAATCCACATTGGTAGTTTTCTTTTCGAATCCACATTGGTATCAGAGCCATGATTTTAATTTTTTTTATACAGTACATCTGTTACTGTATAAACGTTAGGTGTAAATTTTATGTTAAAAGAATACTTCCATCGAGTCTTGGACTTTATGTATACTGCCATAAGAAGTGCTTAAACCTCGGACTTTTTGATAAATTAGAATAAGGTTTGTCCTGCTGCGCTAGCTACTGATAAAGCTCTCAAACCTAAATGGAAATTTTTCCAATTAAGTCCCTTGAAAGATTAGTTGCTTTTGTTTTTGGTCATTAAATTTTTTTTTATTAGAGGATTTAAAATTATAATTGTAAGAAAAGTGCAAAAGAGAAATTGGCTAAAAAAATAAAAGCATGAAATATCAAGTCAAAGATTTTAAAATTAAAAAGGCTTTGTATTTTTTAAAATTAGAAGTTATCATGGCAAAAAAATATGATAGCACAAATCTTGTAAAAATTTACATTGAAAATGACTTTGCTCATGAGTTTTGAACACTAAGAACTTCACGGTAAAATAGGGTTATTGAGAGGAGAAATCAATCACTTTAAGAAATTAGAGAAATTATGTTGGGTTTAATGAAACTCATAAATGTAGTGAAAATAACAATAACAAAATCTTTAGGAAGCCCAAGAATCTCGTTAGATAGTTTAAGGTTCATGCAAAGATTACTTCAAGATCATATCTTCTTTTGAGGTTACATTAACTCTTGAAGGTTGTGTTGTCTCAAACAACAAGTTGTTCAATTGTTCAATCTTTAATAGTAATACACATGAACTATCAAATCAAAAATCTTCTAGAAACCCTTTTAGAAAGAGCGATTGATATGCCTTTACTGCTAGTTCTTTTTTTTTTTTAGGTATATCTTTATTTGACCACATCAAATTTTCCATCATTATCTTATCCATACAACAAATATGAGGCATAATATTCTATTTATAGGAAAAATTTTATAACCATATTAATCACTTTGCCCTTAGAAAAACATCACATTTATTATTTCATGATAGTTTTAAAAATTTATGCAATCAAATCTATACTTGATTTGTCTATGTCTAGAATTATAATCCTTTGTATAAATTACATAATAGTTTTTAATTTCTAAAACGTATTTACAATCAAGTCCCACTTAATTAATCATCCCAACTTAATTTCTAATTCCCTAAAAATAGACAAAAGACAAGAAACTCAGGCCCTATTTAATATTACAACCATTCAACCATCAACAAAACGTAATCATATTTGACTTTTGATATCCATAATCTTCCATCATGCATAAAAACACATTGATATGCATAATTTAATATATTGCATGCTTCAATCCTAGTTATTAGCTTTTTGTGTAATTTTAAAATAATATTTTTAACATTTAGAAATATTAAATCAAACTCAATTTGATAATTTCTCAAACTTTATAACTTTTATTTAATTCATTTTCCTTTAAAAAAATCATTTTAAAAATTTCATAAGAAAATTAATCATATTAAACTTTTGATGCAGAAAAGAAGGTAATACTTTTATAATTGAGTTTAGTAACTATGCTATTATTTGTTGGGATTAAATTATTCTAGGTAGGAGAAGGAATGACGAGAGACCCATAAAGACTTGGGATGAGAGGAAAGCAATCCTGAGAAACAAGTTTATTCCTAGACATTATTATAAAGAACTATTTCAAGGATTGCAGAGCTTGACTCAAAAGTGTAAGAGTGTGGATGATTACCACAAGGATATAGAGATTCTCATGATTGGAGCCAATTTTGTGGAGGATAGATAGGCTACAATAGTGAGGTTTGAATAGAGAGATAACTAATGTGGTTGAGTTGCAGCATTATATTGAGATAGAGGATATGGTTCACATGACTAATGTAATATCTCAATAATTCAAACCCGAAATCAATGGTAAATTTTTTTTGTAGGCCATCATATTCTCAATGCTTCTCATAGTAGCATTTCAAAGGTTAGTACATGGGTTCCATCCATTAGCATGGCACATGACTCATACGATTGCGTAAATTTAACTTCTCCATATAGAAAGTACTCAATACACATACCACATAACATCATATTTACATATACATAGGTTTACATTATATCATAATAACATATGCATGAGTTCACATCCTTATTCGAATATTGTTATTGTTACTAGATTATACAAAAAGTGGCAATTCTACAACTAGTACATTCGCTCCTACAAAATACATAAACGCCTAAACATGTGAATACACAGTTCTTTTAAAAAAATATATGGACCTGTGGATTAGGATTTCCTACACGCCTTGATTGTGTGTTGTCTCTATTATAAAAGCAAAATGGATCCAAGAATTATAAATAATCTAAACATGATGATAATAAACAACTAGAAGAATATTATCGTTACTTTTCGTTATTAACTTAGTAGGTACATTCCTTCTTTTACTTCTCATATGTATATTACAATCCTTATTATTTTGACCATTGTGTTATCCTTACTCATACGCTCCAACCTCTTCATACCCGGCTATCCATCTAGGATGCCATTAGCCGAAGTTAATTGTAACAACCAGACCTTTTCATAGTAAAAAATTGGTGGAATTTTTTTTTGTAAGTCGTTAGGTTCTCGATACTTTTTCATAATATCATTATGTGAATTTATAAATACATTACATTCATTAGCAATGCACAACTCATATAGGGTAAAGTAAATCAACATCCTATAAAGAGTGACACAATACACATTCTTGCAACAGTATTTAGGGTTTATCGTAATAGAATTCATCTCTTAGTGTAGTGCATACTCATGTGATTTCACAATACAACATTCTCATAAAAGAGAATATCACATACATACATTCACCACATCATGTTTACAAGATTGTACTTTCGTATACGTATTCCATTACAATTTTTTATGCAAGTCTTTACAAAAGTGCCGAATGGCAAAATCTTCATCTAATTCGTTCTTTCTTATTAAATACATAACACCTAAAAACATACTATTACATACCACCTTTCAAAATATATGAACCCGTGGAACGGGCTTTTCTACGCACCTTGATTGTGTGATGTCCCTATTGATTAGTACTTAAAAGTGCATTTTTTATCAAGGTTTTATATCATCATTTTGCACTTGAAGTATCAATAACTCTTTAACTAAAGCATGTTTTATAATAACAAGTCTGATACTATAAGATACATTTAATTTATGGTAAATGTTCATCTTAAATGTAGGTCTATCACATAAATCAAAGGATTGATTGATGAGTTTAACTTCTGAAATTGAGAAGACAAAGAGAGGGTTAAGCTTAGAAAAGAGATGCGGGTTCAGTCCAAACTGGAACACTGTTCAGTCATTGGGTCATATCTGGAGTTGTAGATCTTGGATTTCAATTTGGTTTATATGGCTAGAAAGCTAAGACATGGGCCTAAAACATTCATAGGAGTCAAAGACTCAATTCTGCTATTTGGAAGTCCAAATCTTAGCAATAATGGAGAAGTCGGGATCTGTCCTGCTGCCCAAATACTATTCAGTGTTCAGCCCATTTCTCGAGTTCTAGAAGTCCAAATGAGCTGATTCTTTTTTTGTTGGAAAGCTGTGACAATTTCCTAGAACTTTCATGCTGAAAATCTGTTCAAATTCTGACGTTAGCAATGATGTTTTATTCAGACAAGAAGATAAGGATTGTCACCAAGTCAAGATGTGGCCACCCACTCAACAATTAGTCATCAAATCAATAGTTTCAAATTTTGGCCTATAAAAGGAGGCATTTGCCATGCATTTAGACATCTTAGTGTTCAGATCAAGATCTTGCTCTTTCTCTCTTTCTTTATATTTTGTAATGTTCAAGTTTTATTCCATGCTATATTTTCCTTAATCTCTTGTTTATGCTTTTCATTTCCTTTACTATACTTATATAATTATGTTCTTATCTTATTTATTTATGTTTCTCTTATTCATAATGTTCAACTAAGTTTATTATGTCAAGGTGAAAAGGTTACACTAATGGTGTAAGAATAAGTATAGTATAAATTCAACATGGACTTTAATGTTTGATACTAACATGTTTTATATTTATTATCTTGCTCACTCTTAATACCTTGCTTGTTAAATGATTAATCTAGATTTGTGTTGAACAACCCTTGGTACAACAAATACTTGGCACTTTCATAGCCCAACTGTATGGTATAACCGACACCTGTGCTATGAAAGAAACTTGATTTGTTGTTAATATAAGTTATCACCATGAATACCTGATAATATTTACAAGTATTGGCATTACTCGAATAAGATAATTAATGTAATCATGTTAACAATTTATAATCTGAGTGGAACCTCCTTTGTGTGTGGTTTTCAGTCAAGTAATAAAAAGAGTTTTATACTGTACTTGTTTGAAATACCATTAGTGGATCCTCTAACCTGACAATTATTTTATTCTTATTTAATCCTTATATCAGTATCACATCTCAAAGCTCTCTTCAACTCATTTTCTATTATTATCTATTTTTTTTAATTTATAGTTTATACAGTTAACCACCTCCTTGTGGTTCGACCTCGGTCTTGCCGGGTTATTTATTACTTTGACACTCCTACACATAGGAGAAGACATCAACTCTTTGGTCGTGTCAAGTTTTTGGCGCCGTTGTCGGGGAGGTAAATTCTTGTATAAATTACGAAGTTTATTTTATTTTCTCTTTTCACTTATCTTATGTCTAACTTTGTTTCTTTTTCTTTGGTTTTCTTCTTCCTTTTATTCTCTTCCTACACGTGCATGAGAGTTTGGTCACGTACATTAAGTGATAGACTTTGTAGGGTATCCTCATTATTTTCAGAAAATATGGCCGAAGAAGATAACTAGTCGCTTCATAATGAGAATAACCGTGTTAGAACAGTTAGAGACCACCTGAATCCCACAAGAACAAATGCACCCTCATGCATAATTTCCCCCCCTGATGCATCTCATTTTAATTTTAAGCCAGACATTATTCAACTTTTACCTTCTTTTCATGGCTTAGATTTAGAAAATCCATACTTGCATTTAAGGGAATTTGAGGAGGTCTGTAATACCTATAATGACTTAAATTGTAGCATGAACTCCACAAGATTAAAGCTTTTTCCTTTTTCATTAAAAGATAAAGCTAAAACATGGCTACAAAATTTAAGACCTAGATCCATTCGTGCTTGGGATGAAATGCAACAACAATTTTTAAAGAAGTTTTTTCCGTCTCACAGAACAAACTCTTTCAAAAGACAAATCACCACATTTACTCAAAAGCCAGGAGAAATAATTTACCAATGTTGGGATAGGTATCAAGACTTGCTTAATACTTGCCCTCATCATGGTTTTGAAACATGGAGATTGGTTTCACATTTTTATGAAGGGTTAACACCTAGAGATAGGCAAATGGTTGAATTGATGTGCAATGGAACTTTTGAAGATAAAGACCCTAATGAAGCAATGGAGTACCTAGACTTGCTAGCTGAAAATGCTCAAAATTGGGACACTACAAGCACTTATGAGGCACCAAGTAAAACTCAACCTCATACATCTAGTGGAGGTATATACAACCTTAGGGAAGATCATGACCTCCAAGCCAAATTTGCATCTTTAGCTAGAAAAGTCGAGGCACTAGAATTGAAAAAGAGTGGTCAATTAAAATCTGTTCAAGACATTGTGTGTCAAATCTGTGAAACCAATGAACACTCAACAAATGATTGTTCAACTTTGCCTTCTTTTAGGGAATGCCTCCATGAACAAGCCTATGCTTTAAACAGTTTCTAAAGGCTCAATCATAACCCATACTCACAAACGTATAACCCTGGTTGGAGAAATCACCCAAATTTCAGTTGGAAGAGTGATAACAGCAATGCACAAACTTCACAGCCATCGTTTCAAGCACACTATAATTTCTAAAATTCTCATGGATATGCACCTCCTTATGCTCCACCTCCTAGAAAAAATCTTGAGGAAACATTGCATGCATTCATTGAAAAGCTAGAGACCATCAACACTCAACTTGCTCAAAGCATGACAGATTTTAAAGATACTCTTGCAAAATTCACATCTGCTTTCAGTTTTCAAAAGAAAGGTAAGTTTCCATCTCAACCATAGCAAAATCCCAAGGGGCAATACAATGCAAATGCAAGTTGTTCTGGAAGCCAACACATGGATCAAGTCAAATCAGTCATCACTTTTCACAGTGGTAAGGTTATTGAAAAACCCACTCTTGAACCTTGTGAGAAAGATGACGAGTCAATCTCTGAGGGTAAGGAAGGGGTTGAACCTAAACATTGCAAAGAAAAGACTGATTCCCCGCCATCACTTCCATTTCCTCATGCCATGACCAAACAAAGGAAAGTCAATCACAACTCTGAAATCTTTGAAACCTTCAAACATGTAAGGATTAATATACCTTTGTTGGATGCTATTAAACAGGTACCTTCTTATGCTAAATTTTTGAAAGATCTGTGTACTGTGAAGAGAAAACTGAATGTGAAAAAGAAAGCCTTTTTAGCCGAACAAATAAGTGTCATTCTTCAGAACAATAATGCTTTGAAATATAAAGACACTGGTTGTCTTATAATTTATTGCTTTAATGGGGAACATAAAATTGAAAGAGCCTTACTTGATCTTGGAGCTAGAGTGAATTTACTTCCATATTCAGTTTTTCAAAGTCTCAATCTAGGTGAGTTAAAACCAACTTTTGTAACTCTTTTACTTGCTGATAGATCTGTAAAATTGCCTAGAGAAATAGTTGAGGATGTGTTAGTACAAGTTGATAAATTCATTTACCTTGTAGATTTTGTTGTCTTAGATACACAACCCGTTGAAGCATGTAATTCAATTCCTGTCATTTTAAGACGTCCATTTCTTGCAACTTTTAATGCATTGATTAACTATAGGAATGGACTAATGGAGTTATCATTTGGACACATGACATTGGAGATGAATATTTTCAACATTTGCAAGCAACCTGGAGATGATAATGATTTACAAGAAATGGACTTTATTGAAAAATTAGTTCATGATCAATTTCAAACCACTTCCAGTGAAAATGAGATTGATGAATCTGACAATTTACAAATGATCTATTTTTAGGAAGAATCAAAGACTTGTAATTGGAGACCACAAATTGAAGAATTACCACCATGATCAATTGAGTCCATACCTTCAAGTGCTCAACCACCAAAACTTGATTTGAAGTCGTTACCATTCAATCTTAAATACTCATTTTTAGGAGAAAATGAAACCTTTCTAGTAATAATCTCTTCCAAACTTAATGCACATCAAGAAGGTAAGTTATTACAGACTCTGAAAATGCACAAAAATACATTAGGATGGACCATAACTGACATAAAAGGAATTAGCCCTTTGATTTGTAAAACATGGTTTATTTGGAGGAAAATGCTAAACCCTCTAGAGAAATGCAATGAAGGCTTAATCCTAATATGAAAGAAGTAGTGGAAAATGAAGTCATTAAGCTTCTAGATAATGGAATCATTTATCCTATTTCTGACAACAAATGGGTAAATCCTACCCAAGTTGTACCTAAGAAGTCTGGAGTCACTGTGATAACAAATGAGAAAAATGAGTTAATTCCAACTAGGACTATTACTGGTTGCACATACGCATTGACTATAGGAAACTTAATTCAATGACTAGAAAAGATCATTTCCCTTTACCTTTCATGGATCAAATCTTAGAAAGAGTTGCAGTTCATGAATTTTATTGTTTCCTAGATGGTTATTCAGGTTACAATCAAATTGAAATTGTATTGGAAGATCAAGAGAAAACTACTTTCACATGTCCATTTGGTACTTTTGCATATCGAAGGATGCCTTTTGGATTATGTAATGCACCAGCCACGTTTCAAAGATGCATGCTTAGCATATGCAGTGATATAGTTGAATGTTTTCTTGAGATTTTTATGGATGATTTTTCTGTTTTTGGTGATTTATTTGATGATTGTTTGACTAACTTAGAAAAGGTTTTGAGCATGTATGAAGAGAAGAATCTTGTACTAAATTAGGGAAAATGTCACTTTACAAACGACATTGTACTTGGTCACATTGTTTCATCGAAAGGATTTGAGGTTGACAAATCTAAAATTGAGTTAATTACTAACTTGCCAACACCAAAATCTATTAAAGATGTTAGATCATTTTTAGGACATGTTGGTTTTTATAGAAGGTTCATCAAAGATTTTAGTGTAATATCTAAGCCATTGAGTAACCTTCTAATAAAGGATAATAGTTTTTTAATGGACTGAACATTGTGAAGAAGCCTTTGTTAAACTTAAAAACTTGCTTACTTCTGCTCCTGTCATTCAACCTCCTAATTGGTCAATACCTTTTGAAATAATGTGTGATGCTAGTGATTATGCTGTGGGTTCTGTCTTGGGATAAAGAAAAGATAAGAAACCTTATGTAATTTACTATGCAAGTAAAACTTTAAATAGTGTTCAAATGAATTACACCACAACTGAAAAAAAATTACTTGCAGTAGTATTTGCATGTGAAAAATTCAGGTCTTATCTTGTTGGCTCACATGTTGTTGTTTTTAGTGATCATGCAGCATTGAAATATCTTCTTTTAAAAAAGGATTCTAAGGCTAGATTGGTGCGGTGGATTTTGTTACTTCAAGAATTTGATATCACAATCAAAGACAAGAAAGGCACCGAAAATATTATTGCAGATCATTTATCAAGATTAACAACAGATTCGAGATCTGACATCACACCAATCGATGACTACTTTCCTGATGAATCTTTATTTTCTGTCTTTACAATGCCTTGGTTTGCTAATATTGTTAATTTTCTTGTTTTAGGACAATTGCCAACTCATTGGAGTACCCAAGACAAAAGAAAGTTCTTGAACGAAGTGAAGAACTTTTATTAGGATGACCCTTATTTATTCAAATATTGTCTTGATCAAATCTTTCGAAGATGCATTCCTGACAATGAGGTAAGTAGTGTCATTAAATTTTGTCATTTTGAGGCATGTGGGGGTCTTTTCCCATCAAGAAAGACAACTGCAAAAATCTTACAAAGTGGATTTTACTGGCCCACCATGTTCAAGGACTTACATGCATTCTACAAGACTTGTGAAAATTGTCAAAAGTTGGGATCTATTTCAAAACATCACATGATGCCTTTAAATCCTATTCTTGTCATTGAGATCTTTGATTGTTGGGGTATAGATTTCATGGGTCCATTTCCTCTATCATTTGGTTTCTTATACATATTAATCGCAGTAGATTATGTTTCAAAATAGATAGAGGCAATTCCAAGTCGAAACAATGATCACAAAACAGTGATGAAGTTTTTGAAAGAAAATATTTTGAGTCGGTTTGGAATCCCTCGAGCCATGATAAGTGATGGTGGAATACATTTATGCAACAAGTCATTTGAGTCTTTAATGAAGAAATATGAAATCACACACAAAATTGCCACCCCTTATCACCTTCAGACAAGTGGACAAGTAGAGCTTGCTAATAGGGAGATCAAATAGATCTTGGAGAAAATAATGAACCCTAATAGGAAAGACTGGTCTTTAAGACTTAATGATGCACTTTGGGCTTATCAAACTGCTTATAAAACATCATTAGATATGTCACCTTATAAACTAGTCTATGGAAAACCTTGTCACTTGCCTTTGGAACTTGAACATAAAGCTTATTGGGCTATTAAAGCTTTCAATTCAAACCTTGATGATGCTAGTCAGCTGCGAAAATTACAAATAAATGAGCTTGAGGAAATAAGAAATGATGCATATGAAAATT
>Ga0325402_1007427_pt1 | contig 10407 bp, 3 predicted proteins | sample PopdelMetagenome_22_FD_207212 | JGI IMG/M metagenome (GOLD analysis project Ga0325402, IMG submission 207212) | Populus deltoides microbial communities from Bellville, Georgia, United States - Xylem-PdKOR-R3 | ecosystem: Host-associated > Plants > Phyllosphere > Stem > Wood/Secondary xylem... | reverse complement strand
CCTTTCTGTTGCCACTTCCTTCATTGCGCCCCAACTTGAAACTCATGGTGAATAGTGAAGGGTTTTGAGGGGTGCCTTGACCCTGGCACTGCTGTTGTTGTTGTTGTTGCTGCTGCTGCTGCTGCTGCTGCTGCTGCTGAAATGGATAAAACAACTGGTGATGCTGCTGCAAAAAAACTTGATGAGGCTGTGTATGTTGTTCTTGTTGCAAGTGGGGAAGGCAAGGATGGTTTAGATTTTGTAAAACTGATGGTGAGCAACAACAATCATCTTCCATTGAATGTTGTTGCCTTTCTTGTTGTTGTTGTTGTTGATGATGATGATGATTGATGATGATGGATGCATGACAGTCCGCCATTACCAGGCTGCATACTAGGCTAACCCCTAATATGGCTAGAAGAGAGAGCGATTTAAAAGCTTTAGTCCCTTCACGGATTTGAAATTTAAAAATTGGACATATAAACTCGCTTCATTTTAAACTTTATTTTTATTTCTTTAATACAACTCTCTGACACTTTCATGTGCATCGGTATTTTCATAGGCTACGTTTGTTTTACGGTATTTATTGGGTGAGGTCACGGATTTTCAGCTTCCGAGTGTCGTGAGAGCAAGTAAATATTATTTTTTTAAAATATATTTTTAGTTAAAAATATATTAAATAATATTTTTTTTATTTTTAAAAATTATTTTTAATAATAACACATTAAATTAATTCAAAAAAATTAATTTAAAACTAAAAACATTCTTAAAAATACAGTTGAATTATTCAATGTGAATTTGAATATTTTTTATTTTTTAATTGTCACTATATTATATATATTTCATATGTTTTACTTGTTTTAATATTTTTTTTACTTCTCCTATTTTTTTCATTAAATTTATTTATAAAAAAATACATGATATATTTATAATTTATTTTTATTAAATAATTTTCTTCAATGTTGATTCAATAATGTGATATTAGGAAATTGTTATAAAAAATTCAGAAATAATAAATGAAGTTAGAGCGTAGCTGTGATTGACAGTGTGGTTGCGAGTGCTTTTCAAATAACTTTTCATGCTAAAATGCATGTCAATAATATTTTTTTTATTTTTAAAAAATTATTTTTGAAATCAACACATCAAAACGATCCAAAACATATGAATCATATTAAATTTTAATAAAAAAAATTTAAAATTTTTTAAAATCCAACCACAACTTATATTAGTGCAGTTAGATGAAGTCCAAACCCAACTATATTTAAATAAAAAATATAAATGACATGTCATCGAGAAAGGATGATGCATCATCAATTCTTATCTTCTTCGTTGCCTGTTAAAATCATGGAAGCTAAGTTGGATTCTAGTGTATAATGTTATAATATTTGCAAGTGAATAAAATCATAACAAGCAGTAAAGATTTTTTTCTGTTTTTTTTATTAAATTCATTTATAAAAAAAATACATAATATATTTATACTTTATTTATATTAAATAATTTTCTTCAATAATGTGATAGTAGGAAATTGTTATAAAAAATCAAAAATAATAAATGGAAGAAAAAAAAAGTTGATAGGCTTATAGAGGCCCTATTTGTTTTTGCGTTTCAATAGCATTTTTAAAAAAATTTAAATTTTTTTATTTGCTTCAAATTAATATTTTTTGATGTTTTTAGATTATTTTGATGCGCTGATATCAAAAATAATTTTTAAGAAAATAAAAAAAATATTATTTTGATATATCTCTTAGTAAAAAACACTTTAAAAAGCAATCACAACCACACTTTCAAACAGGAGTGCTGAAGGATTTTAAGGGTGCGTTTGTTTCCTGAAAACTGGTTTCCGGGAAACCATTTTCCAAACTTTCATGTGTTTATTTGCCATTAGAAAAGTTGATTAACGAAAAACGCTTTTCAGTCAAAGAAAAATTTGGCTTGATTTTCAGAAAAGTGTTTTCCTTTTATTTTGGATGGAAAACACTTTTCAGAAGTTGTGAAAAATTTAGAAATTTCATATTATTAATTATTTGCTGATGATATCAAATTTGATCATCAAACTTTTAATTGCTAGATATATTTTGCTTTTAATATTTGTTTTTCAATTTCATCACTTAGAATTTAATTTTTATATTAATTTTGGTCCTTATTTTTATAATTGTTATTTGTTTTTCCCTTATCATTTTTTAATTGAAATTTTTTATCTATCAAATTTGGTCATCATTCTTTAGATTGTTACTTATTTTATTTAAAATAATTTATGAAATGTTAATTATTATTATTTTAATTTCTTCATCTTTCAATTTTATTTTTTAGATTTGATCTTTATTATTTTGATTATTATTTATTTTATTTGAGATAATTTATGAAATTATATTTTTTTTCAATTTCATTCTCAGTCAACTTTTTAATTTGTAAGATTTGTTCTTCATTATTTTAATAAACTTGAAAAAAAAATAAAGCATTAATAAGTTATTTACCAGCTCATTTTCCATGATATAACAAAACACTGGAAAGTGTTTTTCAATTTATTTTTCATTATACTAACGAACATCAGAAAATAATTCACTTTCTAAAAAGAAACAACTTTCCAGCAAACAAACAGGGTTTATTTTCTATTACACTATCAAACATCGAAAAGTAATTTACTTTCTAAAAAAAACTACTTTCTAGCAAACATTGAAAAACTACTTTCCAGCACAGCAAACAAACAGGCCTTAATATCTTATAAAGTACTATCATTTGCTTGCTTTCCATCTTTCTTTATTGTGTTTTTTTTACTTGCCTTTGGTTTTCTTATAGGGTCATCCTTATTTTTCCTTGACATGCCCCTAATGCTTGGGTTTCTTAGGCACTTTCCTTCAGGACTTGAGTGAAATCCATGGATGGTCTAATTACAGTTTATTAGTGTTGATTTCTTGATGACTGATGGTTTTCTTTCCTTTTTTTTTTTTTTTTTTAATTGACGCTTGCAGGTCTTGGAGAAGACAAAACCCTCGTATAGGTGGAGGGAGATGCTGAAGCCTTGAGTTTTGAAGATAACACCATGGATGCTACACAATAGCATTTGGAATGTTACCCACATAGAGAAAGTTCTTGTTGAAGCGTATAGGTATGCTCATAATTTTGTGTCAGACCTACATGACATAAATTATAAATAGCAAGCTAAGCACCCTCTCATTAAGATTGTAAAACTGAACCATGACAAATAATCATTGTACCACTGCGGATGTGATATCAGGTTACTCTGTTTCAGACTTTTAAGGATGGCTTGTCCAATTAGAGGATCAGATTGATTGCCATGAATTAAAAGGAAATGCAGCCTTTTTCTTCTAAAATCAGTGTTTATAACATATTTTGTCCAAGGAAAATGCATATAACAATGACATTTGTCCGTTATACTTGCAAAAAAATTACCTTCAATGGATGCTTTATCACAGAACAATTACCTTTTTCTTTTATAATGGAAGTAATATGTATCTTCTTTACTTTCTTTCATTGATGTGAGCATCATCATCTGCATCATCAAGTTGGTGAGCGGCAGCAGGAACAGGCAATGCATAAAGGGTCTGAGTACAAAACCATTTATATGTATAATCTCCCAACAGATTGGCTACAAATTTAGTGTAAAGATCAAAATCGAGCCTTCCGTTTTCGACCAGTGTATCTTGTGTCGGGAGGCACTGCGTTTCCTTTTCGTCTCAGTTGCTCTTTCTTTTTAAATATCCAATCTTTGCCCTTCCCTTTCCTGGTTATTTTCTGTTTTTTCTTAGGTCTGTTCCTGTCTGAAATGCAAACCTGCATTCTCAAGGTAGCATATATAATAATTATTAGTGATTTGAAAAATTCAAATTGAAAAGAAAAGGATACCATGTTACAAACAGCCCAGTTAAAGCTTGAAAAAAAAAAAAGCAAGACAAAGCAACCCACCGTCTGATTTTCTTCACTACTTTCATCTTCAGAGCAGCTTTCTCCATCTTCACCTTTCCCCCTCGGAACAGCAGTGCTTATAGATGGTACTCCACAAGTAAGCACGAGGTATTCTTTTCTACTCTTGGCACTGTGACAAAAAAAATTGTTTAGTCAGTGAATGGTGAAACTCTGAAGAGGAATATGAAACCGGAGGATAATTAATAGCAAGATTCTTCTTTTAGCTTCGTTTGACTTGAAGGAAATTACATATCAGAAGGTAAACTTAATTGATAAAGAGAGAACAGGGTGAATATACTTGCATAATAAAACAAAGAATTAGCAGACAGTATCTAGCACATCAAGCTCTCAAGGTTTAGATTCTTTAAAAGCTTGCAACATTTTATGTGCAAGCTTTTATTCCCAACCAGAACATTCAAGTTACAGGGTTGGAAAGGACTGATATTATTAAAGCCAAACGAAAAACACATATACAACAAATAATATTTATGTGCTTACCAGACATGAAAAACGCAACATGAGAGTTCTAAATAGAAGCTTAGCATACCTGTGTGGGTAATCAATAACAACACCACCAGCAAATCCAGCATGCATTGCAGATCTCAAAATTAATTCACGCTGGGCTATGTTTTCAGGATACACTTGGAACACTGCTCTTGCTCCTCTTGCCAAACATCTATATAATGATCCAAAGAAAGCCCTGCCATAAAATTGAATCCCAAAACAGATTGAGTGCTGACAGACTACATAAACCTAAAGCAGAAAAGAAAAGAGAAGGAACTTACTTCAATCTTAGTCTTGGTTCATGGGAGGACTTATCTGCATTGCATAGCCACTGGGAGCCAAATCAAAAGAATAAAGTGAGGAAAAGGCACTCACTAAAGTGTTATACAACTTAACATTTAAAAAACAACCCGTGCAAAGGATATGAAGGAAAAGAGGACAAGGAAAGCAATTGTGTGAAGTTTGACAATTCAATTGGAAACAGATGTTGAGGTTTATATATTAGAAAACTAAACATCAAAGCAGCAAATCACATTTGGTTTGTGATTTTGACTGGAAAACCATAGACCCCTAATCTCAATATCATAACATTTCTAAAACATCCTCCCCGAAATCTCTTTATTGCTCGTCCAACTTCACAAAGATTAATTGTTAATTGTACATCTGATTAAAAAATTTATGTCATCTAGAAAGGTCCGCCTCTCTACCTTAATTTACTGTTTCTATAAAGATCTTGGTACAAGAAAAAGCTAACATGTAAGCAAGCTTTGTTAGGCCTTAGCTGAAGTAATAAATGGGTCGTGTTAGGGAAGAAAGATAAGTTCAGACCTTACAACCAAAATGCAAATTTAATTGTCCATTAAACCTTTTGCCTTGAAAAACTGCAATCTTCTGCTTTTTAAGGGCCTTCCCTTAAAAAGTAATTCATAAATAGACATTTTTGTTTTCTTTAATAAAAGACATGATCATCAAAGAACACAAGGAAAATGCAGGGAAGCCTCTACTAAACTAAAATAATTCAAAAAGGTGGAACATCAGAAGATGACTGACTACAGGAAGCAGAGTAAGAATTAAAAGAGGTTCATTGAAAATAATGAATCACATAAATTAAGGAAAAAATTGAATTTTTTGGACAAGTTCTAACACAATACACTTGCATACATCCATAAATGTCTACAGAATACAAGAGAGTACAACCTGAACAGCTGAAATACTGATGGCACCATCAATAATTCCAGGTCGAAGTGCTAGGCCCTGCAACATAAGCTTAAGCATTTCAGCGATAACTAATAACTTAAAACCTATTTTGCAGGTTTAATTGCATATTATATCATATTAACAATGAAAAAAAGACTTATACTGAAATAGCTTCCAAAAGTACATACATTCACATATCATAACTGCACAAAGCATTAAGTATTGAACCTAAAGTGGTCATATGACACGGAATATTTGATCAAAAGTGAAATAAACTAGAAGATTGCACAACTTTGCTTCACTAACTAATGTTTAGCGCATCAACCTTATCCCAACCAGAAGGCCACAAAGGCACAAAACTGGCATCCTGCTAAATAAATTTTTTTAAAAAAAGTTAAATTGGCCAAGAAATTGTATTTTTTCCCCACAGCTTTGATTCGCCTTTTTTTTTTATTGTGTTGCGGAGCATATAACATAAAACTGAATCTTAATTGGATACCTGACCCATATCACCCAGTAAAAGATCACCCTCAACCTCCCGCTCCAAAGCAATATCTGGATTTGACAAGAAAAATGTTAAAAGTTCCTATATGCAAAAAAACCTAACATGAACCTCTGATGAAATATTACAAAATTGAACAAACTCAAGCAGACATACTAAGCATTGATTGTGAAACATCTAAGCCGATCCACTGGTGACCATTTTCAGTTAATGTCTCCCCACTAAGTCCTGATCCACAGCCTGAAAAAGCCAGAACAATTACAGTAAGCATTTAAAAACTTTAGAACAGAATTCTGCACACAGACAGAATAATTAACAACAAAAAAAAATGTAACAAGTATCAGGAATTCAAGGTTTAAAACAGCAAAAGTTTGACGTATAAATAGCTAATGTCCCACCCAGGAATATTAAAAGGATAAACACCACAGCTACAAAAAAAAAAAAAATAGCTATTTTCTAACTGGTAAACAAATCATAAGCCATAAATTAATCACATTTACAAACAGAGAAGAGAGAGTGGCTTCATGGTGTAATTATGATGGAAATGTAAAATGCAACATACCGATATCGAGGAGTAATCTAGGGATTCCATCAACAGACAAAGCAAGAAGCTCCAACGCTCTTTCTGATAGCCTAGCCTATTAACAACCACACATCATCATCAGGTAACAAAATCATTCAATAAGCATTAAAACATTGTTCTTAAAAGAAAAAAAAAAGAGTACCTGAATATCGATAATTCGAGAAGAGGAAGTGTATTTACGAGCCTCCGAATCATCATAAAAAATCTCAGGTGGAGCTAGTAGCTCTGGCCGATTCGACATCTCCAGTAACTCAACTCAACTCAGTTCGGTCAATAACTAGGAGATAATTAGGAGCTGCAGAACATGAATATTGATTGAGAGAGGCAGCTTAAACCCTAAAAAAGGTTAAAAACCCTAGACAGCTGAGCGAGCACCTCTGTTTTCAGTTTAGTCGGAGAAAATGGGATATGCAGGTCATGATAAGACAGACAATGTTGGTCCATTCCGATGAAGCCCAAGCCCAAACAATATTGTTCTCCAATATTCTATTTTCCATTTTTACTTTTCATAACACTTTAATTAGGCATGGAGTTCTTTTCAGTGTATGAATTTTGTTGATTCAAATGTTTGATCTTTATTTTTTAATAAATAAATTCTTCAGCTTATTAAAATTAAACAATTAAGTTTGAAACGGATATCTGTTAATTTTCGTTCCATTTATCTTTTTATTTATGACATCACATATTCATTAGAATTTACGAGCCTCTGAAAGTGGTTGTTGAAAATGCGTCTCTTTCTTTCCTGCCGGAGAGAAGATACCGTGGTTGACAGAAAAAGGCGGGCGATGAGGTGGTTGATATCCTTCCCTTTTCGATAAGTTGAGACTGCCCAGAGAAGGAGCTGATGCCAGGGGCTGGTAGGCCATTGGATGTGAGCTCTTGTGCTGACAGTTTCCCATACGGTGCTGGAGTAGGAGCATTGAAAAAATATGTGGTCATGTGTCTCATTGTGCATTCCACAGAGGATGCAGGTTCTGCTTGCTATTATCCCATCCATGTTTGGGTTTATGTCACACACGTACCTGTGTTTCTTCCTGTAAATGATCATTGAGAATATCTTGATTTGCTCTGCGCTTGATACTACTTATACCATCCACAATCCTGGAAGCAACATCTCCTGCAATTAAGAATTTCAAACTCGAGAACTCTGAGGGGTGTAGCTCAACTGATCAGGTTTGAGTTTGCTCTTCAAAGGTTATTAGTTCGAGTCTCACAAATCTAAAAACCATTAAAGATTTACATAGTTGTTAACTTCATGGTTTTTCAATGAGTTTATACTAGCAAGCCGAGACCGAAGGAAGACTTGGCATTTTGGTTTCTGGATTTGTATGGATAAAACCTGGAATCAATTTGAGATGAAATAGCTGGAGGCATTATCCTTGTAGATTTGCAGCTGAACCAGTTAGCCACTTGCTTTTACACCACAGTTGAACAAGAGAGTTGTGCAAGAGATGTATGGGCTCTGGGGAGAACATCCTTATAAACCAGATGGTTGTTTTTACATAAGGAGGTATGATAATGATTATTTTTTAAAATATTTTTTATTTAAAAATATATTAAAATAATATTTTTTAAAAAAATAATGTTTAATATCATCATATCAAACCAATAAAAAAATAAAATTCAAACCTTCTCCTTCTCTAAAAATTTCAAAATAATTTGAGGCCACACTGCTTAAAACGTTACCAACTATTTGACTTTTTTCTTCTTCTTGAACATGTTTGAGTCCTGATATTATTTTTTAAGAACGTCTAACATGTGGTTAAGGCGGTTTGTTCAAGACATAGTTTTGAAACCCGATCCGGTAGTCGACCCGGTCTAATGACCGGGTCAGTCAACCCAAAAAAATGCTGACTCTTTAAAGAATGTAGAAATATGCAAAGCCTCAACAACGCTGACCTTGGTGTTGATACTTCAAATTCCTTTCAAATTTTGGTAATAGTGCATTTGTTAAAAATGTTCATTTTGGTTTCTTTTTGTGATTCTGATATTCGTTGTTGAAAGTTAAAAAAGTAGAACTCATTCGAGAGGGCTCGTGACTCATACTTAAAAAAAAAAAAAAGAGGAAGACAGACGGAGAGTACTATGGAGAGTGGAGAGGAATAACCGGGATTTTAAGCAAAAATTTGCGTTGGATCTCCTATAGAGAATAGACTCACCGGGAACACATTCACTACTGGGTATTGACATCTTAATGCGTTGCAATCTGGACTTCTACGATCTCTATGTCGGGGGTGCATTTCAAGCTCAAGCCCCATTATATAGAGCGCAGTTTCGCACCTTAGTGCATCTCTTTTCGTTCTCTTTCCTGTCCATGAAGATGGATCAAAGAAAGGTAGCTTGCTTCTCTCCTGGAGATCCGCTTTTCCGACTAATGACAGAGCCCCCCGGCTGGGAGGCATTTATTCACCTTCATCGTTTTGGCTTTTTAAAATGCCAAAACGATGTAGTTTAATGTCTCTGTATAAAAAAAAAAAAGGTCGGGTCTCAGCCGGGTTTACCCAGGCGGGTTTGCTGGGCCAACTTTCAGGCGGGTTTTTAGACTCGGACCGGTCTCAGGCCCGGATCGGCCGGGTCCCGGGTCAACCCACCGGGCCGGTCCGAGTTTCAAAACTATGGTTTAGGATGTTCAATTTAACTTGACAAATAACAATAAAAACAAACAATCAACAGTTCAAAGAAGACAAGCTAAAAAAGAAACACAAAAAGAAGAAGAAGAAGAAGAAGAAAAAGAAAAAGACTAATCATAGATCACTGAAGAACCTACCAAAGCTAGTGGCATGTGAATGCAGTAGAGAAGTGGAAGATAGCATGGGCAAGAATTTGCTCCCCAACTTCCTGCTAGCCAATCACAGCGCCACTAGTGCCACTTGGACCCACACACAAGGGCGAAACTAGGAATTTTTTTTTGCCCTGAGCTATTAAATAAATATATAATTTTTTTTTAAGATCAATTATTAACTCATGTATATGAATTTTTAAAGTTAACAGTAAAGTTTTAATTCCAATATACTACCTAAAATATTAAAAAATAAATTTGAAAGTACATAAAATTGAAGTGAAAGTAAAAATAAACTCACTATTGAAATTACATCCTTCGATGTTTTGTGAAATATAATTCATCTATAATCGAATTTGAATTGATATTGTTACAACCCTCAACCAGGATAAAATAACAATCTCATATCAACTGAAAAATAAAGTAATTAATTTTTTTTCCCTCTCTCAATTCCTCCTTCCTCCACTTGATTCTTTCTTAGATTAGTGTTTTCTAAGTTGGACTTTATAAGTTTACAAGGTTATTCTCTCACTTTTTTTTTTCTTTGGATTTTTTTTATGTTTTTCCCTTACTTTTCTCTCTTTCTCTCTCGTCTTTTCTTTTCTTTCTTTTCCTATTTTGCTTCTGCCCAGTCGGCAACATATAAAAGGAAGGAAGAGCTGATTTGTTTTATTTTTTAATGGCAAATAATCATTTTACCCTTAATGAGTTGTTTTGCTTTTATTTGACGGTATTTTTTTGTTAGCACTACCAAGTTCCGTTCATCCTAAAATTTTAATCAGATTTTATTCAATATATTTGAAGATTCCTCGTAAAATTTCAGCTCAATCTGATGGTCAGATTAAAAATTACACCCAATAACATAAAACTGGTTAAATTATGATTTTTCATTAAATTTCTAAATTTTTTTCAAAAATTTTGAAATTTTAACCCAAGTTA
>Ga0325402_1007426_pt1 | contig 10407 bp, 2 predicted proteins | sample PopdelMetagenome_22_FD_207212 | JGI IMG/M metagenome (GOLD analysis project Ga0325402, IMG submission 207212) | Populus deltoides microbial communities from Bellville, Georgia, United States - Xylem-PdKOR-R3 | ecosystem: Host-associated > Plants > Phyllosphere > Stem > Wood/Secondary xylem... | reverse complement strand
AAGTGTTATGAATTTACAAACTACATGACACAAAATGTAATTTCTAAAAGCACGGAGACAAATTGAAAAAAATGAGTGAACTACAAGATGTTTAGTGTAATTATCCCTTTTATTAAATAATATTCAATTTATATTTAGTTTTTGAATAAAATTATATCTTTTTTTTTCTATAAAATTATTAAGCACTTTTTTCATCCCTTTATGATTTGTCTTTTTTTTTTTAAAAAAAAAATCTTTCTCTTTTTTATGAAATTTTTTTAATCATCACATTATTATATAAAAAATGAACCCCAAGAAGTTCTAGTGTATTATCCTTATATTTATTAATATACTCGCAATATGATATTCAAAACATTATTATTTTTAATTAAATTTGCTATTATAATTCTTAAAATATTTTGCTTTAAAACACAAACATTTTGATAAACAAATCACCAACAAAAATACATACTTGGATAAAGAGGTTTTAATTAAAGATATGTCTTTTTTTATTCTTATTTTAGATCATTAAGAGTCTTTTGGATATTTATTTTTATCACTTTTATTTTTTATTAAATAAAGTAAATTGCTAAAAATATATATTTTTGGGTTGCTAAAAATAGATTGATAAGAGAAATGAGAATTATAATAACAAATTATTTTGTTTTGATAGAGTTTAAATTATTACTTTTCTAATAACAAATATTGATATGTAATTAAATAAAAATAATTGAATAGCTCTTCGCGACACGAGTTCAGATATTTTGATTTGTATTTATCTCTTAACCTTTTCATTTAGTCTTTAATACAAGATTCTTAGTGTAATTAGCCCTTTTATTAAATACTATTGAGTTTATATTTAATTTATGAATAAAATTACATTTTTTTCTATAAAATTATTGAGCACTTTTTTCATCCCTTCATAGTTTGTCCTTTTTAAAAAAAAACATTTTTGTTTTTTTATGAAAGTATTTTTTTTTATCATAGGATGATTATATAAAAAATGAACCCTAAAACATTCTAATGTATTATCCTTATATTTATTAATATACTCACAATATGATATTCAAAACAATATTATTTTTAATTAAATTTGCTTTTATAATTCTTAAAATATTTTGCTTTAAAAAATAAACAAATCGCCAAAAAAAATGCATACTTAGATGAAGAGATATATCTTTTTTATTCTTATTTTATAATATCAAGAGTCTTTTGGATATTTATTTTAATCAATTTTATTTTTTATTAAATAAAGTAAATTGCTAAAAAAATATATCTTTAGGTTGAGAAAAATAGATCGATAAGAGAAATCAGAATTATCATAACAAACTATTTTGTTTTGATAGAGTTTAATTATTACTTCTCTAATAAAAAATACTAATATATAATTAAATAAAAATAATTGAATAGCTCTCCGTAATATAAGCTTAGATATATTGATCTGTATCTATCTTGATGTCAAAAAATAAGTTGATAATAACTACATATTCATTCTTTTACGTTAATTTTTTTATTTGACTCATAATAAAGCACAATTCAACTATACAATTATAGAAAATACTAAAAGGCATAGAAAAATTATTATGCAAAGTGGCATTGCGAACCAAGACATAGAATAATATGGATTACCAAATGCTCTATTTTTTCCATCCTTAATTTTTTTTAAAAGTTTGTTCTTAGAGGACCAAATTAATGACCAATTTAAGTTAATTTTTGAGCAAGTTCAGGTTAAAAAAAAAGATCAATGTGAAAAAATAGAGAAAATGGATGACAATTTCACAGTTCAAGTAGAAAAACTCACTTCGGTCCTCCTATTTTTTAAATGATAATTTTTTCGATCTCTCGATACTTTGCAAACTCAATTTTGATTTTAAACTTTATTTTTTTATTTTTCAGTTCTTAATTTGAGAGAAAGGAAAGAGGGTGACTAGATTACGAATGAAGAGAGAAAACATTTTAGTTAACACCAATTTCGGCTACAAAAAGGCTGATTTTAGTGTTAACAAATTTTATTCGATGAGAGGCATTTTCACCTAGGTGTTCTCTATCCTTTCTCTTGCTTAAAATGATAGATTTGAGCTTGATGATTTTTCTATTTAAGGTGTTTGGGCTGATTTTTTTGGTTGAAAATTAAATTTTTAGACGAAACAAACTCATGACCCAACTTTCGATCACTGGAAACTGAGTTAATAGATAACATGGTTTTTGTACTATTTTTTTTAAAAAATAAAAGATAGAGAAAATGTTGTCCACCTTTTAATATAGAAAAAAAATAAAAAGGTTTAATACGTATGCCAGATCTTTTTTTGAATGAACTATGCTCATAGGCTTACTAGCACTTTCTTGGTTTTGGTTTCTTTTTATCTTTTTTCCATGTTTGTTTTATATTTTTCTATGTTTTACACAAATTAATTTGAATTCTTTTTATTAGGTATCATTGAAATTCTCTTTTTTCCCCCATGAAATCATAACAATTTGTTTTTTTTATATTAGTGAATATTTCTTCATACATCCCTTCATGATTTTTTTTTAATTTTATTTAATCACTATATTTTTATTGTTATTTAATTAAATACTGTTTAATTTTTAATTTTTTTGTAAAATTTTATAATATTATTGTTTATAACATTACTCTACATTCTGTTTTTTCAGCCCACAGTAATAATTTTAGCCAAGGACAAAAACGTTTTTTAACTACACTAAAAAAAAAATTCATGCTACTACCAAAAAAAAATAAAAGTGCTATTGATCACTTTTGTTTTCTATTTTTTTTTGTCTGGCCCATTGCCTGGCACGGGCCATCTAGCCTCGGACATGCTAATATGCTATTGCTAGTAGATAGTCTTGGAAGGAAAACAAGGGAGACTGAAATCATCATAATATATATCAACGGCCCAGAAGAAAACAGCCACCCTTTCATGTCCAGCAGCATCACAAATTACACCCAAAACTGAGGAATATTGGTGGTGACTCACTGACCGGAGAGCGAGCGAGAGACAGAGCAAGCCAAACACACGTCTCTTTTCGATTTTATTTTTATTTATTTACAAATTAATAAATACAATCTGGGTTTTGAATAATTTTGATAGCAACTATCAAATCAGCAAGGCATCATCATGTATAGAAGCGCAGTTTCGCGTCTCAGAGCTCCTAAGGTCAGTTTCATCTCTTAAATTCCTAATCCCAATAACTCCATCTTGTTTATGTCTTAGATCTATTCATAGAGTTGTGGGATATGCTGCTATCTGCCTGGTTTCTGAGAAAATGTCATTAAAAGAACTAGAAAAAGGAAACATCCTTGCCTTTACTAAAAACCCATTTAACATTTAATGATAATTTGGCATGGCTGAGTTTCTGTGGCTGTTATTTAGCCGTATACCACTTTTTGGGTTGTTGGGCCTGATGTGATAGTGGGAAAATTGTTGTGTGATTAGGGCTGCCGTAGGTATCCAACAAGATTTGCAAGTTCGAGTGCAGCTGCCTTGCAACCATCCTCTTCCAGTGGTTTCTTCAGCTGGCTTACTGGTGAAAAGTCCAAGTCTGTTCCACCTCTAGACTTTCCACTTTTAGGAGTTGAACTCCCTTCTACATTGCCTGATTATGTTGAACCTGGTGTAACTAAGATTACTACGCTTGGTAATGGCTTGCGAATTGCATCTGAAACATCACCGGTATCTATGCTTGTATCCTTTTCTTGAAGGTTTCTGTTTTTATGGTTGTCCATTTTAGCTTATTGTTTGTCATTTCATGCTCTTGTATACCAGAATCCCGCGGCATCAATAGGTTTATATGTTGACTGCGGCTCAATATATGAGTCGCCAGCAACATTTGGGGCCACCCATGTTCTGGAACGAATGGCATTCAAAAGCACAAGAAACCGCAGCCACTTGCGTGTTGTGCGAGAAGTGGAAGCAATTGGGGGTTCTGTACAATCCTCAGCATCTCGGGAGCAGATGGGATATACATATGATGCTTTGAAGACTTATCTTCCAGAGATGGTTGAGCTACTTATTGATTGTGTGAGGAACCCTGTCTTCCTTGATTGGGAGTTCAATGAACAGGTAAATCATCGTTGTGGTGTTATCATGCATCTTTGTGAAACTGCAGATAAGTGGTGCTCATACATGATATTCTGCCCCATGCAGCTTCAGAAGGTGAAGGCTGAGATCAGTGAAGCTTCAAAAAACCCTCAAGGTTTGCTTTTTGAGGCAATTCACTCGGCGGGTTTTTCTGGTGCTTTGGCAAATCCTCTTTTAGCTCCAGAATCTTCAATAGATAGATTGAATAGTTCACTCTTGGAGGAATTTGTAGCTGTATGTGCAAGTGAAAATTTTCTTTTCTGTCATTGTATCCTTGAATTGAAATTATTGCTTGTTTCTAGAAGTATTGCATTCTTAAGTTGAAGTTTTCTTTGAGTTTTTCAGGAAAATTATACTGCTCGTCGTATGGTGCTCGCAGCTTCTGGTGTTGAACACGAGGAACTGGTAGCTGTTGCAGAGCCCCTTTTATCTGACCTATCTGATAAAAAGAGCCCTGGAGAGCCAGAATCTGTTTATACTGGTGGTGATTTCCGTTGTCAAGCTGAATCAGGGGTATGTATTAAGTTGTTTCTTAAGAACAAAAATCATTCTACGATATTTTACTCATCTATAGGAGTTGTCAACTTTGACTTTCCAACACAGGACCAGAAAACCCATTTTGCTCTCGCATTTGGACTAAAAGGTGGCTGGCATGATGTGAAGGAGGCCATGACTTTGACAGTTCTTCAGGTTTTTAAAATTTGATATATATATATATATATACCTAGCTGAATTTTGCTTGGTTAGTTCTATTTGCATCATGACTTCTCCTTTGTTTCTTCTTAAGTCTTATCAAATATGATTTGACGGGAACAATTAAATTATATGTTTAATCATATGTTAGATTCTAATGGGAGGTGGTGGATCATTCTCAGCTGGTGGCCCTGGGAAAGGAATGTATTCAAGGCTATGTAAGTTCTCTGCATATGCCTGATTTGTAATGGACATATGAATTGATCTTAAATATACATGGATAGAAGAGCGTAGTAACATTTCTCCATTATGCTACAAACACACCAATTTTATTGGTTATTATGCTTGTAGTTCTTGGATACACATTCGTAATTGTGGGGTTGGTTACCATGGAATGCACTTTATTCTAATAGTTATACTATTGGATTGCTTTTCTTTTCTTTTTTCCTACTGATGTTTTATTTTGACATAATTATATTTGTTTGATATGATGGGCAGATCAACGTGTTTTGAATCAGTATCACAAAGTTCAGTCGTTTTCAGCATTCAGCCACATTTACAATCACTCTGCCATATTCGGTATCCAAGCTACCACAGTAAGCTACCACCCAGAACCTTCAAGTGTATATATGGTCAAGGAAAACATATTTTACAACTGACAACTTGTTAGAAATTTCTTTTTCTTTTTTAGCAGCAATCTCTCAATACTATTGGCTAACTAGTTTTTTTTGTAACATGCAGTCCATATGCTTCTTGTATCTTTTAAGTTTTAACATGTGAATTTAGAGGGGGGAAAAAGAGAGGAAGAATGATGAGAAAATATGATTATAATTGCATGCATCCACATGGATGATCATGTATCAATTAAAGACTAAAACTTAACTACGAAACAGCTATATAAATTAAAGTAATTTATGCATTTCCAACAATGCTAAGATTAATATTTTAAAGACTGTATTTTAACTACATATTAAAAAGTGCACTGATCATCTACAAGAAAACTAAATCTATTCAGTTCCGTTTCCATTCAAATAGTATTCATTATTGTCTCCCTTACATGATCATCCTTTTTTTTTCCAATCTCTCAATGTCTCTCACCAAATGGCAAATATAAGAGTAAATGTAATAATATGAAATCAAAGACATGATGAGTGAAAAAGCTGATGATATGTTTAAGCCAGTCAAGCATGCAACTTTCATGGAAATATGGTCAGTTTGATATTGAAAGGCATGGCTGATGAAACTCCCCTTTCTCAACACTATAAAATAGTGAAAAATACTGAAACAAAATATAAAAAGTTAATAGGGATGATACTGGAATTGGAATTAATTTTCCTCAGCTGGTTTTTTCTTGTCTTTGGGAACGTGTATTAGGAGGATATTGATTTGGAAACATACATAATATGGTCAATGTTCTCCAGCATCAACATGGAAGGACAATTATGTGACTTTTTCGGGCTTGAGTTTGGTGATGTTGGGTTTGACAGACTTTTTTTTTGCTGTTGCTGTTGCTGCTGCTGCTATTACTATTATTGTTATGGTGACCTAAGATGCACACTGCATGTAGCATGTAAAAAAAGTTGAGAGGCATGAATCCAATGGTAGCTGCTCTTGTGCCTAATTTTTTTTGCTGTATTTTGCATCTTTACTCATGAACTTCTAATTTATAACATCAACACTGTAAGAAAGTGAGCTGTTTGCTCTATGATGCTGGCACATTGTTATTATACTTGTGTGAGTGGATATGTCTCCATGCACTTGTTTGACTGGACATATGCAAACTTATGTTCAGGAATACCATTGATGCCTACATTTGGTGGTGTTTTTTGAATCAAGCCCACATTATGCCATGCCATCTCTACATCATTTAGCCTAGGTGATCGACCTTTGTTGATTTATTACTTAAGGCATATGTTAGGAATATAGAAGCAGTGGCATACCTGAGTGTGTTCCCATGTGGATTAAATGTTATTACTGTGCATGTCAATGCCTCTCATCTTATGTTTCTGGATGCAGGATGCAGATTTTGCATCATCGGCCGTTAAGCTAGCAGCTAGAGAGCTAACTGAAGTTGCTTCACCTGGTGCAGGTTTGTCGTGATGCCCTTATCCTTTGCTATTATTCTTTCTGCTGTGCAAAATCTGACTTTATCATGTTGCAAACATGTTTCTCTTCTTTTTTAAAGTTGACCCAGTGCAGCTACAACGTGCCAAACAGTCAACAAAGTCTGCCATTTTGATGAATTTGGAATCTAGAGTATGTAAACAATATCTTTCTTTCTTGGTATCAATCATGTATACTAGAGCAGTGCTACTGGTGGATTGTTAACTGTATCTAGGTTTCTTGAAGTTATTTGCTTATATTTATCTATTTACTTATATTTAAGGTATATTTTGCAGATGGTTGCATCAGAAGATATTGGTAGACAAATTTTGATGTATAACAAGAGGTATTATCTTGTCCCATGCTATCCATTACCATACGGATACTTATTTTCATCAATCAACTCATTAGAAATAGTGGATTAGGGATCTCATGCCAATACTAGAACCCTAATGAAAGCTGTAAGGAAAATAGAGAATAGAATAAATTCCTAAATGAAACAATTAAAACTAAGTAACTTAATAACCTAGAATACTGGATTATCTAAAGAAGGAATAAAATAAATTACACCATTTTCTTTCAGAAACAATTGGGAAAATGTTTTACACTTGGATATGTTATTTTTTAATGTTTGGCAATTTCAATGAAAACTACTTGAAAGTAATTGCGTACTCTTTGGTGTGTGGGAAATAGTTTTAAGAAGGAAACGATAAGCATTTAATTGGTGTTCAGGCACATGAATTGCGTACTCTTGGGTGTGTGGGAAATAGTTTTAAGAAGGAAACATTAAGCATTTAATTGGTGTTCAGGCACATGATTTCATAACCACATTATTTTCCCTTGTTTTGAGCATCTCTATCCTTTGACTATAAAATATTTTTCATTGACCAAGTGTTTTTAAGCGATCCAAACATTGGAGAATGGGGTTATATTATACCTAAGGATATTTCATGTGAGACAAATGAAACTTTGGTGATAAATAAAAAGCCAAAGTCAACTAAATTTAAATTTGAAGTAAAATATATTCCAAACCAGAATTACTTTATCTCTGCAAGGGATATATAACTACATCCCTAGAAAAGCTAATGACACATAAGAAATCCGGAATGTACTCAAATAATGACACCTTTTTTTTGGTTGGTAAAAACATGACCATGACATTTGAAATGCAAAAGTATGAAATCGTTCATATAAGGTGTTTTTTTTTAAGGCGATCCAAACATTGGAGAATGGGGATGATATTTTACCTAAGGATATTTCATGTGAGACAAACAAAGCCTAATAAATAAAAAGCCAAAGTCAACTACATTTAAATTTGAAGTAAAATATATTCCTACTTCCTAGCCAGAATTACTTTATCTCTACAAGGGATATATAACTAAATCCCTAGAAAAGCTAATGGCACATAAGAAATCCGGAATGTACTCAAATAATGACATATTTGTTCCTTTTTGGTTGGTAAAAACATGGTCATGACTTTGGAAATGCAGAAATATGAAATCGTTCAATATAATAAGTTGTTGACCTTCATGCGGCCCCATCTTAGTCTATAACAATGGGCATGCTACAAAAAACCAAAAAAACTGCATCCTCTTCTGTGCATATTCTGTATGGGAATGACAGTCGATTGCTGGAATAGTCTTCAAATTGCCTTGTCCTGATACAAATTATACTTTTACCCTTCACCTTGAGCTCTTTTTTCTCTAGAATAGTTTGTGAGAATTCTTCATCAATGTTTTCACGTTCCAGGTCAATTGAAAGAAACACTTACCATCTTAGTTCGATGATAAAAATATTCAATAATTTGCTTTGATTTCCTATAAATGAGGTTGCATAATGCTATGTGCCAAGGGTGAGTGCTATTGGGTTGCATTTCAGGGAGACAAACTGAATTGAGACTGCTCAGTTAAGATGATTTGTTAATTATCTTCTACTCTATATCTGTGTATTGTTGTGCATGTCTGTGTTTGTACACTGTATTCTGTTAATTCCACATTTCTCAGTCTCCCCCTTCACTATTTCTCTCTTGGTGATGCAGGAGCTCCTAGAATCAAATAATTTCTTTGATTTTAATTTTCTTTCTATTTAGCAATTCTTCTTGTATTTTAGATCTCTAGTTGTCATGTGACTAGCATGTGATGTTTCTTAATATTAGGCAGCTAGTGTCATTTGTGATCTCTTTTTGTACAATTAGATCAGGTTTTTAACTAGTAGAATTAGGCTAGTACCACTAGGGCTATTTTACAAGTCTTTTTTTTTTTTTTATCAATCTATATAGATTTTAGAGGTTTCTCCATGAATCCTAAACCTTGTTTTTCATTCCAGCTTCAACTATATTCATTCTTCTAGACTTCTACTATAATTGTTGTTTAGTATTGTTTTCCTTTTCTCACCCTGCATCACTCTGCCTCCAGTCTCTCTCTCTAATTTCAGGGCACCCTTCAAAAAGTCATAATTTCTGTCTTAATGCCATCCTCAAAACTGCTGTCTGCACCATTGAAGTCCTCTCCCCATTTTGGCTCCTGGCATTGCCCAGAACACCATGTTATTGCCCTTGTTTTAACCCATTTTGATAACCCACTGGAGATCACACAATTTTAGAGTCTGCCACTGATATAGTGAAGCACCAGCTCATGCGTGAATGTCTTGTAGATTCTTTTATCACATCGAATGTGTTAATTTATTTTGATTATTTTGGTAACTCATTAATGACTCCACAAGTTTCTTTGGAGGTTGAATTCCCCCATGTATGATCTAGGCCAAATTAGCTATATAATGTTCTGGTTAATTGTCTCAAAGTCGTACGATCATTTCTTTACCCACAACATTTGCCATCTGCAGGAAACCGTTGGGTGATTTCTTGAAAGCGATAGATGAGGTTACATTGCAGGATATTACCCAAATTTCCCAAAATCTTATTTCTTCACCTCTCACAATGGCATCATACGGAGAAGGTATTCCCAATCAGTAAGAATTCTGTGTTTTGTATCTTGGCAGATTCTATGATTATTTACCTTTTCTTTTGACTACATTTCTGCAGTTATCAATGTCCCAACATATGATACCGTCTGCAGCATGTTCAAGTCAAAATGAGCCTGTCCACTATTAGCAAACGGGAAGGTCCCCTGACAAACTTACAATTTCTCTTGCAACCAATTTGAGTTCAAGTTATCTTCAATGGTCCCTTCTTTTCTTTATCAATAAATTGGTGAATCTTTGGCCAGCAGCATTTGATATGACTGACGTTGCCTTACAGTGTCTTTTGTTTCCATGCTCGGCTCTGTAATCTATATCTTCACGGTCATTGTGGAAAAAAGTTAGTGGTTTGGATGATATTTTATTGGTGATGGGATACATCATGGTGTCGATTTATGCATTTTTGTACTTAGGATATTGATTTATACAGATGATTCCATCGTGATGTTGAGCATAAATGAATTTTATTTTCAAATAAATGAATAAAGGGCCATGAACATGGAAGCATGGAAAGGCAGCTTATAAACGATACAGAATGTCTGCTTAACTGGAAATGATCTGAAAAGGTGCAGCTTGC
>Ga0325402_1007424_pt1 | contig 10408 bp, 5 predicted proteins | sample PopdelMetagenome_22_FD_207212 | JGI IMG/M metagenome (GOLD analysis project Ga0325402, IMG submission 207212) | Populus deltoides microbial communities from Bellville, Georgia, United States - Xylem-PdKOR-R3 | ecosystem: Host-associated > Plants > Phyllosphere > Stem > Wood/Secondary xylem... | reverse complement strand
AAAATTAATTTATAAAATAAAATTTTAATTAGTAATTATAAACAATTGAAAGAACTAAGATCAAAGTTTAAAGAAATACAATCTTTTTCGTTTCCATTGTTAAAATGACTTCGTGAAAAAAAAGTTGAAAATTAAATTTTTATCTAACATGATTGATGTGTAATTATTTTATTTAAAAATAAATTGGGTGGAAAATATGTCATCAACCTCTTTGTTTCTCTCTCTCTCTCAAGCATGTATCCCTAACTTTCATACCCAAAAGCACTTAAGTCTTTTGCTTTTAGATTAAGGGACCGTTTGGAAACATGGTCCAACTCGCGTAAGCATATATCCCTAACTTACATACCCAGAAGCACCTAAGCCTTTTGCTTTTAGAATTAGGAACCGTTTGGAAACACGATCCAACTCACGTTTCTAAAAAATTTAATTTTATTTTTGCTAAAAATTAATTTATTTTATGTTTTCAAATTTTTTTGATGTGCTGATTTCAAAAATAATTTTTTAAAAAAAAACATCATTTTAATGCATTTCTAAACCAAAAACACTTTGAATCACAATCACAACCACAATCTTAACCAAGCCTTAAACACACGAGCCTAACCTTTTAGATTTAGGCTTGCTAGCTCCATAGCCTGTTTTGTTAAAGAAATTTTTCCCCCGTCACCTTTGAGTTAAAATAGTCTATATCAAGGTTGTTAAAATCGTAATTCAACTCGTAAAATCGTACGATTTTATGAGTCAATATAGGCTAAACATGCTAAATCATTCATAAAACTCGAAAATATGTAAAATTACGTTAAAATCGGGTAAAATCGTTAAAATCAGGTGAAATCACGCAAAAACATGATTTCACCACCGATTTTACGCGTTCAGCACAAAACAGCAATTGTGAGCCATTGTTCCCTCCAGCTCCAAGTGTCAAGCGAGTATTGGCCTAGTACATAGTACACACTACACACAGGACAAAAGCAAACAATTCACACGTAACAGGTAACACGTTTTTTCTTCAATCTTCATCTTTCTTCATTGACTTTCACACAACACATCACAGGAAAAAATCAAAATCCCTAAGTCACTAAATCCTTATTCTCCTTCTCACAGTCGTCCAAGTTCAAACAATCAACCATCGGTTCACCACCAACAACCCTCTTTTTCACCAACCACTGTGAGATCCAGATTTCAGACAACAACGACGGCGGTTCACCAGTCTCCACCAGTCATCATAAGTTATTCTATTTATCTTTTTTCACCTTCTGCAAATAGCATCATGATTTAGATTCTAGAGTAATTTATTTGTAAAATTACAGACATGTCCATATCCCCTGTGTCATGGGTCTTTCACCGAATCCCAGTCATGTTGAATTTGCAGAGAACTGTGAATTTTACAATTTACATGATTATTTGAATTTTTATTTTTTGATGGGCTATGTTTCGATAACAAAAAACAAGTATGTGAATTTGATGGGTTAGGTTTCGAAAACAAGTCTGTGAATTTTTTGATAACAGTGTTTGATAACTGTTTGTGAATGCTTGAGTTGAGTATGTTTGACTGTTATTTAGCAGTGTTTTGTTTTGTTAAATTTGTCTGTGAATTTGTTTTGATAACAATGTTTCGATAACAAAAAATGTTTTGATTTTGAATGTTATATACATGGCAGAAAACTGGGTTCATAGTAGATAACTAGAGAGGAAAACACCTTGACAGAAAACTGGGTTCTGATTTTGAAAATGGTTTACTTATTTATTTTTCAGAGCTTACAGGACAAAGAGGAAAACACTACAAACAACAAATAAATCATTTGGAGAAAAACATAAGTCATGAGTTATAATGTTATATTTTGTCATCCTGTGTTTTGGATTCAGTGTTTTACTTCTCAAAATTGTTAACTAGGTTACTCATTTTAATTAGTTTTTGAATTTAGTATTATGGTAATTCTTTTTTGATAGCTGGATGTTTAATATCTAAAATGTTTCTGAATTCAGTATTAGTTTCTAAATTTAGTATTAGTTTTTTTATAGCTGGATGTTTAATGTCAAAATTAATTAAAATCATAAAATATTTGGATTGATTACAGGGTTGATTTGAGTTGATCCTTGAATTGTTAAACTTATGGCATCTAGAAAAAATGCTTCTGGTAATAGGCTTGATGTGGGATGGCAGCATGGTATAGATGTTGATAAGAATTCTAGAAAAGTTCTATGCAAGTATTGTCAAAAAATTATCAGTTGAGGTATTTTTCGTTTCAAACAGCATTTGGCTTGCACTCATAAGGATGTAAAGTCATGTCAGCAAGTACCAGAAAATGTTAAGCAGATGATTTTTGGTGTTTTAGTGAAAAATCTAGAAGCAACTGAAAAGAAAAGAAAGGTCCATCAATATAGTGGAAATGATGATGATGATGATGAAATAAAAGAAATTAGTTCCAAGGATAAAGGAAAGAGAGTAGCTAGTGGGAGTGAAAGTACACAAACAACTCTAAATCAATTGCTAAAAAAGGATATTAGAGAAGAAGCATGTCGACAAATTGCTAGGTTTTTCTACACTAGTGCAATTCTATTTAAATATGTAAAAAACCCTGAGTTTATTAAGGCACTTGAAATGGTTGCAAAGCATGAGCCAGGTTTTAAGCCTCCATCCTACATGATATTAGAAAGACGTATTTGAAGCAAGAAGTAGATCAAACAATGAAATTGCTTGAGGAGTACAAGCTAGAATGGAAAAAAAAAAAAAGATTGTTTAATAATGTCTGATGGATTGATAGATAAAAAAAAAGACGTTGTATTTATAACTTTTTGGTTAATAGTCCTAAAGGGACAATTTGTTTTGTCATTGGTGGATACTTCTAATATGTCCAAGACTGCTAATAAGGTATTTGAGATGTTAGATGTCATTGTGAAGAGGATTGGGGAGAAAAATATTGTCCAAGTAGTCACTGATAATGCTGCAAATTATAAAGCAGCGGGACAATTATTGATGGAAAAAAGAAAGAGTTTGTTTTGGACATCATGTGCTACCCATTGTATTGACTTGATAGTAGAAGATTTTGAGAAGAAGTTAGAGATTCATCAAGTAACTATTGCTAAGGGGAGGATAATCACCTCATATATTTATTCAATAATCATTCTTATTTCCATGCTAAGACACTTTACGAAAGGAAGGGATTTGATTAGGATTGCTGCCACTCGGTTTGCTACTGCATATTTGACTCTAAGATGTTTCAATTATCATAAAATACAGCTGATGACTATGTTTATTTCCAAACAGTGGAGTTCATGTAGGTTTGCAAGAATAGAAGAAGGGAAACGAATTCAAAATTGTGTTTTGGATAACAGGTTTTGGCATGATGTCACTATATGTATTAAGACAGCGTATCCTCTAATTAAAGTTCTTCGATTAGTTGATTCAGATAAAAAACCAGCTATAAGTTTTATATATAAAGCAATGGATGAAGCAAAAGAGAAGATACAAGTGAATTTTGGTTCTGTGAAAAAAGGTATATATCTTGCTAATTTTTATTTCAAATGTTGTCATCTATTAATACGAATGTCTTCCAATCGAGATATTCCTAGATTTTAATGATATTTTTATTGTTTTTTTTATATATAGTTATATACCTATATGAAATATTGTTGATGCAAGATGGGAACTTCAACTCCATAGACGCTTACATGCAGCGGCTTATTATTTGAATCCTCATTATCATTATAATCCTAATTTTAAGGTTAATGTCAACATTAAAATTGGATTATATCAATGCTTAGAAAGGATGGTGCCTAATGCAAGTGAAAGGTGCAAAATTGACTTACAACTTGAATCATTGAAGGATGCAAAATGGTTGTTTGGTATTGACACTGCCAAGACAGCAAGCGATAAAAAAACTCCAGCTCAATGGTGGGATTCTTATGGGGATGAATGTCCAGAATTACAAAGGTTTGCAATCCAAATTCTAAGATTGACTTGTACTTCATCTGGATGTGAGCGTAGTTGGAGTGCATTTGAAATTGTGAGTTTTTTTATTTTATTATTTTAAATGTTGAAATATTTGATAAAAATCTTATAAATTTGAATTGTTTATTTAGGTTCATACAAAACGAAGAAATTGTTTACATTAGAAAAAAAAAAATAAATGACTTGGTATTTGTAATGTGCAATCTGAAATTGAATGATAACCAAGTCAAAAAGCAAGCTGATGATTTTGGTGTAAAAGATTATCTTTCATCTGATGATGATTGGATAACCGAGGGAGAAAAACATTCAAACTTTGATTTGCTTGGTGCTATTGATAGTGCAACACGAAGACAAAATGGTAATGAAGATGAAAGTGATGAAGAAGAAATTCCTAATGATGCTAAAATGGAGAGTCATGAACTGAAAATGATTTGGAGATTCAAATTGTTGATATTAGTGTTAGTACTAGTAGTACCACTAATGTTCATAATATTGATGTTGTGTACTAGTAGTGACACTAATAATCCTCTTGATGCTAATGATATTGATGGATGCCTGAGAAATAATAAGGAAGATGAAGGCAATGAAGCTGATTTTAGTTTACATGACACACCAGCAGATTGTTTGTTTTAAGTTTGTTAATTATTAATTAATGAAAAGCTATTTAAATTATGTATGAATTTTTATTTGAACCATGTATTTTAAGATGCTTAAACTATGTATGAATTTTTATTTGAAGCATGAATTTTTTTTAATGTATTTTAAAATTCCTTATGATTTTACGTTTTCACAATCCGAGTTTGTTTTGCATTTTTCGTGCCGTGTTAAAATCATGATTTTAACAACCTTGGTTTATATCATGCAAAAGTCTCTTTTATGGCTTTTCAAATACCCAATAAAATAAGTGGGAAGTAAAAGTATACTACAATAAGCCATTTAGTTGTTAATAAAAGCCTTAAAAAAACCAAGCATACTATGAAAACTTCTTAATCCCAATTCAATAGATAATTATTGTAAATAAGCATTAAAAGCCTTTGTCTACAGAAAAACAAAAAGAAAAAACAAAACAATCCTAATTAAAAGGCCTATTGGTTACCTGTTAATAAAAAAAAATTTAACCAACCCAAGTTGGTTTGATTTGAATTGGTTTTCAATTCGGTTTAATTCAGTTTATAATTGATATAATTAAAAAAAATGGTTTGGTTAGGGTTTTTTTTAAATAAAATATTTGATTAGTTATGTTGCTATATTTTTCATTTATCATATATTAATTGTGTATAAATCCAATCATTTATTATAAGGTATTGTGTAATATTAAAACTAATGTTTTTCAATATAGATTTTTTTTAAGCTACTCTTGTAGCTCAAACTTTCTTAGTTAATAATAAAATCATTTAAGCTTTTATGATTATCTTTTACATTATAAGTCATGTTAAGACTTCTATAGCTCATGAGCTTTCATGTGATTGAAAAAAATCATGAAATTGATGTGGTACAAAAATAATCCAATTTTATATGGGTAAAGTAGTTGCAATTGGTAATATAATAACAAGATGTGGCTATGCTGGTATCGAATGCTTAAATGGTGATAATTATTTTTTTTCATATTTCGCTCAAAAATTTATTACTATTTTTAGTTTGAATTCCATTCTTTTTTTTCCCTTTTTTTGAACTCATAATGTGAATTAGAATTAAAATTTTCAAGATCTTAGAATCAAGTGAATGAATGATTAAACATCCAACTTGTCTATATCAAGTTTAAAGTTGTTATTACAATCAACGCTTAAAGAATCTTCAAAATTCGAACCTTTTCTAAGACCAAAGCCTCACCAATTTTGGTAAATTTATATCTTCATCATGACATTTTAAAATTAACTTATTAAAAAAATTATAATTAAAAAAAATAAAAATAGCAACGTAATATATCAATCTCCTTGAATTATAAAGAAGGATTATACAAATTATTGTATGTGACAAAGAAGAGGTTCAAACACAATACTTTAATAAATAAGGATGATATCAATATCAGTTGACCTATAACTTATTGACTATTATGACAAGATATCCAAGATTTTAATAGATTAGGATGCAAGGCAGAAAGACTTGCCAATACTAAAGAATTGTGTCAAAAAATAATTATAGTCAAAGTAGTGGGAGGGAAAAACTTAAGCAATATAATTAAAAGAAACTATAAACTTCGTTTCTCATGCTCCATGCAAGTATCGATTCATGGTGTTAATGATGTTTTTATGATCATAATTTTTAAAAAAACAAATAGGTGTAAATTCATAATATATGAATTTATCAAGTTTACCTGGTGAAAACCTTATCTGAATAAATATTTTAAGATAATGTTATCCAAACTTTGTTTTTTTCATTAAAAAAAATGAGTGATGTTTTTTTAATATATAAAAGAATGTCCAATTCATGTGAGCTCCTCGAAAATGTCACTAAAGTTGGCCCAATATGTCAATATTAAAAGCTCCCAACCTGATCTCTTTTCTTACTTGGGCTTCAAATTAAGTTATGTAGAAGTTGACTTAACATGACCTAATTGATTTGGCGAGTCCAAAGATTTATGAACGCGATTTGATTTCAAAAAATATTTTAAGATGATATCTTTTAAAAAGAAATTGAGACGGTAACTTATTAAGTCCACTCATGTTAACCTGTCAAACTCATAACTCAGGTCAACCTAGACTTGCCCGCCAAATTAGAAACTCGTGTCATGAACACAACCATAATAACCTAACTCGATTTGGGCCATTTCATTTCCCTTCCTTTCTTCTCTCCTATTTAGGCTTTTATTGAGCTTGAGAGAGATGAAAATTGTGACTAAATTAAAGAATTATTAGAGAATCAAAGACAAAAGATGCTAAAAGGTGTTTTGTGTGTTACAATCGCTAGTGTGTGAGAAAGGCTACTATATTAAGGAGATGTGTATAGCCTCCTCTAAGATATGACAGTGACCTTTCTTAGTATCATTGGATTATCTTGGCAAGAAATTAATTGTGCGGCAACACATAATAGTGATGGAGCTCTAGTGTGATTCTGACAATCCATTCTTCTTTTCTTTTTTTTCCTCTCTCATTTCCTTGGTTGCCATGACTGATTTTTCCTTTTCTTCCTTGTTAGGACACAAATGGTTGTATTTTTTCAAAACTTTTAGTTACAGTCCCTTTAATTTGAATTCTTTAAAAAGTGATTAATTCAAATAGTTTTTCTTAAAATTGAGCACAACCTAGATGATGGGATGTTTAATGACTATATGTGAAATTATTTGTGTATGCATAGTGGATAGGGAACTAGTTCCCTTCAACTTTCCAAATTCACATGATTTCTAATAATTTAAGTGTTGAAATTAAAATTCATTAAAAACAAGCCATTATGTTGATTTGGTGTATTAAACATTTGACTTTAACCATAACAATATCCTTTCAATTTTTACTGTTGATGTGGGTTAAAATTTCATATTTTTTATTTAATTTCTTCTATCAAAATTAATTTCAAAAAGAAAGTTATTATAAGGGAATGTTTAATTCTTACAAGAATAATACCAAGATATTCAATCTTAATAATGTTTTTCTTCGAACTCTTCATTAGAGTTTTAGTAAATCATTGGATGTGCGATTTCAACTTCATTGAAATAGCCACTTGGGTATATTCACCTCGATGACTTATTTTTTCTTCTTATTTCTCAAGCATCTTTTAATATCAAACAAGATATCCAAGTTCTTAGTTCTCATAAATCTCATTGTAATACTCAACTACATCCACTCCATAATGAATTTAATGCACTCTTGCTTTATTATAGCTATTATGTATTTGGTTTTAGAGTCCTGAATCAAAGAGCATAACTTTCTATATACTCCTTTAAATCTTAGACTATCTTAGCTAAGTTAGTCAGTGATAACTCTACCTTTGTTTTATAGAAATGCTCATGAAAATGAGTCTTCATTTCTTTCAAACCACTGAATGAGTTTGTTGATAGTATAAAGAACCAATTAAAGGCTATTTTGGTTTGTGGTGAGCCAAACAATAATAACTTCATTAAGGGATTTGTGCACCATCACTACATTGACCATTGAATTTAACAAGTGTTTTCTTATTAATTGTCTGTCTTATCCAAAAAAAACTACTTAGGTATTAAGCTAGCTTAACCCTATCTATTTACTACATTGCTTGTGTTTGATAGCAAGTCCTTGAGGTATAAGAGGTTTGACGTAACCACGTTGTCAAGTAACTTGTGGAGCATTGTATATTGCTTAGGAACAAGTAAGGTTGTGTACTATAAGGTTGTCGAGTCATATAATCAATTTGAGACGGTATGTAAACCTATGTACACCTACATAGTGTGTGATCATACTCTAATAATGCTGGGCTTGCATCAATGTTTGTTAAACCAATATATGACACCCAAGTTACGGTTGGCAACCTCCGTACATTCCCATTAAAACATTTGCTCTTGGAAGATATCTTGGTACATGCTCCTCAAGTTTTCATATGAGAGATCAATTTTGTAATAACTTATTTTAAATCTGATTTAGTTCATTAATCATGATCTACCACACCATTATTATTGTCGTGATTCATGTTTATTGTGTTTTTCATCTCTAATTAGATGACTCTAAAATTAGAATTAGACATGTTCATTCGATGACAGGGAGATCCTTCAAGAGAAGCCATTGGTGGCTACCTAGAGTTTGGGGCCACAATGGTGCGAGCACCTGACTACATCAATTCCTAAAAAGATATATAAGTGTTATTACGTAGGAGTAGTAACGCCTGATGTTCGGAATGGTAACAGAGGTATAAGATGCAGAGCACATCAACTCTGTCCATGTGCAATTGTTTGATGCTTAAGGGAGTTGAACGATGAAAAACCATAACGCGGTAAATCTAATTAAGCCTGCTCAATTAGTCCTTGAGGTGGTAATTAGTTGTTAAATTCTTCATGGCCTTGTAACTAGCCTCTGTCATAATAATGATTTTTTTTACCAGTCTATGGATAAATCATAACTCCTAATCAATAATAACTCTGTTAATTTAACTGTTATCAATCAATTTTAGCCTTTGGCAGTGAACAACTACCGCTCCTATTTAATCAACAGGTAAATAAATATTTGCAAATTCGACATGCAAGCACGACAGATCACCCAACAATTTCCTTTTTACCTTTTGGGCAAATTTTGCTAACACATCGTATGCAGGGTTCTTTCTCAGCAAGTTTCATGCAAACGGCTGATTTCAATCAGAGCTGCTCAATATATTGGATTAACCAAGCAATGTTTGCGGGAAAAAGAACATCGTATATTGTATTGCTGTATGCTACAAGGATCAAGCCACAATCGATTAGAATGTAGAATACAGGTGTCAAAGGAGTACCTAAGCACTTGAAAGACATTCACATGCGTATGGTAATGGAAAGAACTGCCTTCATATAGCTTCACAGCATTGTGCCCACGAAATTACAAGGCATGTTAGAGTGAGACAGAAGCAGTTATTATTTAAGTGGCATCAACAGTAACTTTGAATGTAGAAGGATATGTTCGATTACCTTGGGAGATATTAGAAGCATACTTTCAGCAAAGAAGAGCTTCTAAGAAAGTAATTCAAGACATGGGCAGGTAGAGTGACATCCTTGTGGTCAGTTTTCAACTTCAGATACTTCAAATTAGAAAACGGAGAAGGATGTTTATTTAGAGCAGCCGGAATTTTTGAGAGAACCTGGAAACATGAAAAATTCATATAAAATGAAACCAGACTAAAGGATGTTCAAGAAACAAAACCTTGCAAAATAAATAAATAAAATAATTAACATTTTAGTTATTCAGTGAGCAACAAATGATAAACATTAGTTGGGTATGGCTGAAGAAAACAGTTGTCTTTACATGTTACATACGTCAGTCTGTTAGTTATTAATGATAAACAGACTTGTTTTCACACAAGAGTCAGCAGCAGAACAAGAATATAAAGGATTTGATATTTCATCAAATGAAATTCTTTTAGGTATCGCTAACAAAAAATAAAAAAATAAATAATAATAATAATAATTATTATTATTATTATTATTATTATTTAGTCGTGGGTAAAATATGCATGAACAAGAACAAACGAATCCTTTTAACTTGTAACACTACTTGAAAGCTACACATGAGAAAATTAATAATCTGTTAATGACCCTCGACCATACTTGAATAAAAAATTGCAGCTCAAGAAAATCCAGTTTTATCAAATATTCAAAGCCTTGCAAGCCAACCAATCAGTGGTAAGCTTGTATGGAAAAAATAACTGTAAAAGATGTATGCTCAAATTTGTTGTATCTATGCCAGCATGCCATCATAAAGAAGGAGAGTGCCTATGAGGATAAGAACGCATTTAAGATGCATGGAATGTAAAATTCAATTATTCAAGGATACGTCACATTTCAACATTACACTTGAGGGTCAATCAGTAGCA
>Ga0325402_1007423_pt1 | contig 10408 bp, 3 predicted proteins | sample PopdelMetagenome_22_FD_207212 | JGI IMG/M metagenome (GOLD analysis project Ga0325402, IMG submission 207212) | Populus deltoides microbial communities from Bellville, Georgia, United States - Xylem-PdKOR-R3 | ecosystem: Host-associated > Plants > Phyllosphere > Stem > Wood/Secondary xylem... | reverse complement strand
AAAAACATAAGAATGTGTGGGATTGAAATAAAAAAAATTTATTTTATGATTTTTTTAAAGTTTCATAAAAAAAAAGTCTTTTTTCAAGTCAAATAAAAAAAGACCTTTTAAAAAAAATAAAATGATATATTTTGTTTGTAATTTTAAGGGGTTAAAAATATATTAAATTAAAAAAATAAATAGGCTAGGCGCATGGACCTACTCACTAGTCTTACTTATAAAAAGGTCTACCTCATGTGCTAGACCTTTTATTTTGTTAACAATAAGGGGAAGACGATGCTTCGTCTGTCATTTTTTAAAAAAATATTAAAGGGCGGACGATGTGTCGTCCACCATTTTAAAAAAATATTATAAATGACTCGTCCTCTGCTAGCCTAGTTTTCAGAAACTAAGGGTCATTGGAAAATCAGGCTCTATATAGTTTTTACTTAAAAAATTATTTTTTAACACTTTGTTTTTACTTAAAACATCTAGAAAACACCCTAGATACCATGATAAACCCATATATAGGTTCAAAAAACCCAAGAAACCACACAAAAACCCGAAATCAACCTGAAACAAAAAAAATTGATGAGCTCAAATATATTTTTTTAGGAAATTTGAAGGTAAAAAAACACCTAAGTGAACCTTCTCTAACTAAATGGAACCTTTTAACACTAAGATCGACTATTTTGTTTGCTAGAATCAGTGTCAATGATGATTTTCTCTTTCTAACGCTGAAATGTAGTGACTTTCTCTCTTATCTCTTCAACCAATTAAGGACTCGTAAATAAAGGAATGAAATTTTGGACTACAATTGATTTTTTTTTAAATCTAGAAATTAGAGAGACCCAGTATTTATAATTCAGAAAATACGAGGACAGGACTATAATGAACATTTCATAAAAGTTCGATAAAGGCAATCGTTACCCCTCATTTTTTACTTTAATCCCTGTCTTTCAATCTTATTATTTTCTAACAAATCAACTTAATTTGATTATCAATTTGGTCATATAAGAGGAAAATCAAAATAAAAAAAGTCTGGGCTTTAAAAATAATTACACTATGAAAGTTCACAGTATAATGAATCTTAATCTGAGGAACAATATTTTACCCAAACGTTTTACCGCGTTGTTGACTAAGCTTATAATGGGTTCTCTTTTAAATTAGATGGAATTACAATGCTGGTTTAATTCCCACCAAATAAAAATTGGCAACATATATAATTCCACAAATTAAAAAAGAACAATGACTAGATAGGGATGTAGAGATGTATTCGATCATCAGAAGAAATTTTTTTAATTTTAATTGACATGTAAATTAACAAATTAATTAAGAGATAACCTAATCGCTCATAAGCTTAAATGCAATAAGACAATCAACTATTAATTTCTCCGACCTTTCTTCCTCCCTTTTGTGTACGAGGAATAAATCATAGGATTACAACTGTTGCTAGCTGGTATGTTCTTTTCAGTTGTAATCCCACTTCCACTAGTATCCCTCCTTTGTCCTCTTTCTCGGTGTCTTCCATTAACCAGCAAAGAAGTCTACAATTTTGCAGCAATTTTTTTTTTTATTAGATTATTTAGGGATATCTTTGAACCACACGCCAAATCTATATTTATTCTCCAAATGGGGCTTATTTTCGTATCAATTTTGTGCGTTTTTAAAAATAAATTCAGATATTAAGATTAAAATTTGAATTCAAGAAAACAAGCAAGCCCTTGTCCACCATTTCTCTAACTCCTGAGGTTTATTATAGCCACTTGCACTCCATTTTCTTTTGCCGCTTTTAATTGATGAATTAATTTGTAAAGAGAATAGCCAAAACGCAGAGTATAAGAGGGAGCAGCATTGGATCCCTTGGAAATGTTTCCATCAAAGAAGTAAACAGAAATCTAATTAAAGAGGGACACAGTAAGCTTTGATTACGACACGACTGCCTACATCACCCACAAAGCTAAAATCTAGAACATCTTTTTGCATAGCTTGGTGGGCATGCGAATGCAAAGCTTATACCGAAAACCCTTTCTCTTGTTGCCTTCTAAAAGGTGTAGATCATGGTGGTTTCTCTCTTTTCCTTCCCTTCTTTCTTCTATGGTTTGTGAAAATGGACGGATAGATTCATTGTTTTCATCAATCAATCGATCAATCAAAGATAAATCACAACACCACTAACTTACATATGAGAACATATTCTCTTCTTTTTAGTTTCTTTTTCTTTACTTTTTCTTTACTTTCTCTCTTTCTCTTGGCCGCCAAACCCCTATAAATCCTACGAGGGCATGGTTTCTACGCGCTCCTGACTCTCCATGTACACGAAAGAATTTAAGAAAAGCCTCAAACCCTTGATCCATGCATGGCATATCCGACAAAAAGCCGCCAAGTGGGGTCCTACAAAGTCAGCCGTAGCCAATAAGATCCGATATCATGTCCACATTGGACCCCACTTGAGGGGTCATATCTTCGTCAAACAAGAATCCCACAAACTTTTGTGTTTACTTTTCTTCTCATCTACTCCTATGGTGTGAACATTTGCTGAGATATTCTTTAGAAGCACGTTTGTGTTTGCTCTTGATCTCTGGTGAAGTTGCCAGAAAAAAAAAAAAAATCTTTGGTGCCATTGCATCGTATCTTTGTAGGATCTTCCCAGCGCTTGATCACAGTCTTTAAAATCTTTTACTTCGTTTCACCAAAATAAATAAATAAATAAATAAATCTTGTACTTCAAGGGTTTCCCCCCGCTTTATGGAGTGCATGAGATAGAAAATTTGATATTTTACGCATGATCAATATATGGTCCAATTAAATAACATGTATTTGGTTTAATTAATATGTAAGGAATTAATTTTCTCGAGGCATGGAGAGAGACGCTCATCCAATATATGATTTTTTTTGTGATTAATTAAGAACTAAACTGAAATATTTGTTAATAATAAGATTATTATTAGCTGTTAAACACAATACTTCCAAAGCCAATGATAAATAGAATAAATTAGTTAAGATTGGTGTATAAATATAAATTAATAGAGCATTTTTTCTGCTTGTTGGAAAAAAGAGAGAGTTGACTTAACTCATGTACAAGAAAACTTAGTACTCTACAAAAAAAACTAGCATCGATATTAAAATTACAATGCAAGATTTTAAGGTTCGATTTCTATATACCTGTACATGGAAAAAACGGAGATGAGCTCAAATTGGAGACTTGCTCCTATGAAACACCCAAGTACAGAGCATCAGGCTACAATCTGTGGTGGTGGGATGAGACTGCTATTAATAATTGAGCTATAAATATCATCAGCAAGAATTATTGAATTTATTTACTTTTTTTCCACAAATATTTCAAATATGTGGTGTGCCCTTTTTGGGCATGTTGGGAACTACAAAATATATATGTTTTGCTCGATAAATTATTCCATTCAATTATTTGGACGGTTAAAAAGTATGGTTTGCTATGTACAAGAAAGATGCATTGTCAATTTTTTTTCTAAAGTCTTAAACTACTTTATAATGCTTTCTTCTTCCAAGATGATGTGATAATGAGAGGCTGGTGGTGTTCGTCTTTGGCTATCTGTTTAATGGCTTTTGTGGGGACAACTAAGCTATGGATCTTTAACGCCCTCAATTTGACCTCTTGGACAAAATTATAATGTTCTTTTGCTTTTCTTTTTTAAACATCCATTTTACGAATGTAATTTGATCAATCGTTCAATTATATATACTTCTATTATCCAACAATAACTAGCTTTCGTTAGATTTTTCCTGTTAAAATGTTTTCATGAATTGAAGTCACATCCACTAACTGAACAATATTAACTAAAAAACTATATCGAGTGGACTTAAACACTTTTAAGCGCTATAAAAAATTAATAAATATAAATGGATATATCAATGAAATATTTTTTTAGTAGATTGCAGTGATTTTTTTGGATTGAATATGTCCTTATAGTATATCTATCGATAAACACCATTAACATAAATATTATATTAGTATATACCGAGAAAATTACAATAAAAAAAATAAAAAAAACCAAAAAAGTATAATACCGTGTTATTTTTACAGACAAAATTATCTATATATTTAAATTAAAAGATATAATTTCTAGTGATTACAAGCTTAAAAATAGAGTTAATATACATAGACAACTTTCCTTGTTATTTTGTAGCTATTACATGCTTGATTGTTGGCATATTTATAGCTTATGAGATCTTCAACATAATTCAAGGAATCATCCTTTACAGACTTTTTTTTTCTGTTCATTAACCCACATAGTTTTTAATTTTTTTTAGATGTATGCATGATTTTTTAAATTTACATAATATTTTTATGTATAAAAACACTTTCAAGAAATCAGTATACACAATATTATTTGTAAAAAAAAAAATATTTGACCTGGAAAGAATCGTTCATTAACTTGTGTAATCTAACCAAGGTTACGGGAAGTGTAAATTGGATAGAATTAAACAGCAAAAGATATAAATTGAATAAATCTTTCAACAAGGGGAAAAAATTAAATAATTGACTCAAACATGAGGATAAAAAAAAGGGTTTTGCTTTGTTTTCTTTTCCCTCTTTTCTCCATTCGGATCCCCTCGATTTATATAGGAAGCTAGGAAGTAGTGTTTTTCTAGAGATCCAGTTGGAAGTTTTTGGATGAAAAGGATTTCAATCCATTTCAAAGTCTAAAGTAGACCCTGAACTGTTCAAGTCTTTAAACTTTATGTCTACAAAGTAGGCATTGTTAAAACTTTGTTTGCACCCAGTAAAACTTGAATTTTTTGAGACAAAAACTTGCAAGATGCTCTATATGCTTTCTCCTATGATGTAGAAGGCATTTTTTCTCTTTTCCCTTTCTGGACATGCATGAAGCTCCAAATTTGAAGTTATCATGGAGCTGGAGAAAGTGACTGTAGTCAAAATGGCCATCTAACTGGTTTACTTATCACTGCTATGCTTTCACTAGCTAGGTAGATCACAAGAAAGAAACTAAAGTACAATTATTGAAGACAAAGTTATGCTATTGAGATAGGCAACCCGTTTGCAAGTGGCAACTTGACAATTTTTTTTTACCATGCTTGAGTTCTACAAATATAAACAAAGAAATCAATTCACAATTAGTGTTTGCAGCTGAATTAATATATTTTTTCCATATCATTTATTGGAGTAGAAACCTAGTTAATTATAAGCTCCAGATCATTTAACAGAACAAAAATAATTGAACTCTGCAAGATGGCTTTGACCATAACTATGTAGGGCTAGAACTATCAAAACTACTGCAAGAACAATACCAGAACGGCTGAGCTAGGAAAATAAACTGCGAATCCTGAAAAAGGCTAAAGGCAAAGTAGTGACTTGAGTTACAAACTTCAAAGAGATAAAAAAGGATTGGTCTCGAGTCTGGCATGTCATGGCCACACATGTCTCTCATAGATAACCATGCCTTCTCATCCCATACCCCCCCATGCATACAAGCAAAGATAAAAAGCCAGTCATCATAACCACCAAAAGCCCCCTCTCCCTTGCCATTTCCCACTTTCTAAAGCACTCGAAACAAATTAAAGAGGGTTTCAAACACAGAGGGGCTACATACCTTCGTGCTCTTAGCTATGAAAGTTCCAGCCCCCTCACCACAAAACAGCAGCAGCAGCAACAACCAGTCTCAAAACCCGAAACCAGTTTCTTGCAACAACACCAACAATAACATCAGGAACATCAGCTTTAACCCCAGCAATCGAAACTTGTGCTACGAACCCACATCGGTTCTTGACTTGCGTAGAAGTCCAAGTCCTGCACGAGCTGGCAAACCGGCCTCTTCAACCGATCCTATCGAGTGGGAAGATCATGTCTTGCAAACTTTGGATTGGGATTCTATTATGAGAGAGTTGGACTTCCATGATGATTCTGCTCCTGCTCTCATCAAGAATTTTCCACAATTCGGTCCTTGCAGTGAGCCTCAAATCCAAAGTCATAACCTTCCTGAGTTCACTGCATCTCAACAGATTGATGCTACTCAGTTTCTTAACTCTGAGTTTAATGATATGTACATCAATTCTATCCCAACTCACAATTTGACTTCTCTTGATTTGTCCCATAGTTTTCATAACAATATTGGAAATTGGAATGCTGGTTCTGATTGCATTCAAGAGCTTATCAAAGCAGCAGATTGTTTTGACTCAAACGAGCTACAACTTGCGCAAGTGATATTGGAACGGCTCAATCATCGCCATCAATCACCAAACGGTAAACCACTCCAAAGAGCCGCTTTTTTCTTCAAAGAAGCTCTCCAGTCTCTCCTTACAACTGGATCAACACGGCCACAAACTAATCCTGTAGTCCCTTCATGGTCCAATACTGTCCAAACTATTAAGGCTTACAAGGCCTTCTTTAGCATCTCTCCAATCCCCATGTTCACTGACTTCACCACCAACCAAGCTATTCTTGATTCCCTTAATGGAAATTCAGTGTTTCTTCATGTCATAGATTTTGATATTGGACTTGGCTGCCACTATGCTTCTTTGATGAGAGAACTTGTAGACAAAGCAGACTCATGCAATAAGATCACAACTCCGCTTCTTCGAATCACTGCGGTTGTAACAGAAGATACTGTGATTGGGACCAAATTGATCAAAGAAAGACTCTCACAATTCGCCCATGAACTCAAGATCAGATTCCATGTCGAGTTTGTGCTTTTCCCTACCTTCGAAATGTTGTCTTTCAAAGCAATCAAGTTTTTTGAAGGAGAGAAAATTGCTGTTCTCTTATCCCCAACAATATTTCGCCATCTTGGTTCAACAAATAATGTTACTATGTTTGTTAATGATTTCCGCCGAGTTTCGCCAAGTGTAGTCATATTTGTGGACAGTGAAGGGTGGACAGAATCTGGAGCTAGATTGTCATTCACGAGGAACTTTGTCAATTGTCTTGAATTTTATTCAATGATGTTTGAGTCCCTGGATGCGGCCGTGATTACAGCTGGTGGCGATTGGGCGAGGAAAATTGAGATGTGCCTGCTGAAACCGAAGATTTTGGCGGCAGTTGAGGGGTGCGGAAGGCGAATGGTGTCTCCATGGAGGGAGGTATTTGCTGGGGCAGGAATGAGGCCAGTGCAGTTGAGTCAGTTTGCTGATTTTCAAGCTGAGTGTTTGCTGGGAAAGGTGCAAGTGAGAGGTTTCTATGTGGCAAAACGGCAGGCTGAGTTGGTTCTTTGCTGGCATGATAGGCCACTTATTGCTACATCCGCTTGGAAGTGTTAGAAACAAATGATATCTTGTTATCTTAGAAGTTAATTAGGTTGTTTTTGGGATGTAATGACAAATCTAATTACCTTTTTACTTTCGGCAGTTATCAGTTGGTGTCTTGCTAGAAAGAAAGAAAGGGGGCTGAGTATCTTTTGTCACTCTCTATGTCTCTCTTTCGTGTAACCTGCACAGAACTTTTGCCTGTTATCAAAGATTTGGGGAAATATAAATTAAAAAGGATAATAACCCCAATTAGGGAATCATAATCTGCCATCCTCTTCCCAAGATTTTTTTTCTTTTTTGCATGCGTTCTGTCAAGATTATTTTGACGTCAACAGTCTTATAAAATATGAAGTTACTGTCCAAATTATTTTAATGTTTTTGCAATCCTTCCAAGTAGCTGTGAATGACAGGAAACTTAATCTAATCACACTTCCAAACACGTAATCAAATTATGCATTATCGAAATTCTTGCAGGAAACTGATCTGAAAGAGAAAGCACAGCAGCAAGTAAAATACAGCGAGAAAACTAGGAAAGATAATTAGAATGTTGAGACAGGCAAGCTCTCCATGACCCAAAATACGAAACGGAATTGTGCAATCCAAAGCTGCAAGTGTCTTAGCAATATGCAGCAGAAAACCTCCAGGCCTCGATAGCTGACTAAACCAAGAAGACAGCAGTACTTGTATGATACCAACGAGTGCTATTGAAAAAGGGCTTGAGAGACCCTATAAATCTCGATAAATAAAGTGCTTCACCCTAAAACAGAATAGGGGATTCTTATGGGAGATACAAAATCTTCTTCAGCTCTTCAATTAAGAAAATTTTCTCAAAAGTTATCAAACTTCCTTTATCTATACTTGAAGTCTACAAATAATAAAACTTTGTTGGATCAATTCTAAATACCCTACAAGAGTTTTTCAACAATACTTTAAACATGAATTAAAAGTATTCTTCAAAGCATCAAATTATCAAATCTCACTCTGCAATACTCATCTAAATTCGTGTTCTTGTAAAGCATAAATATTGACTCAATTTCACAAATAATACAAGTCACCATAAATAAAATTTAACAGAAAAATCAGAGGATTATTTTATTCTTTTGTAAGAATATTTTAAATAGATATTATAACCATTCATATATTTTAATAAAATCAAATATTTGTACATGTTTTCTTGCTTAATTTTCAAGTATTCAAAATTGTCTACAAATTTCTAGCGACTCTACTGTAAACATCTCTACCTTTCATCTCTTTCTTTTAAGAAAATTTTTTCAACAACCTCTCAATGTATAAACTAGGAAGAATATGATCATTGTTGTCGCTTCCAAAAGCAACAAGACTGTTGATTCAAGTCACCAACACATTTTTGAAGGTTCTTCAGCACATCTTTGAAAAACAAATCCATCATTGAGTTGCATGCATAAACTAAGTCGAGTCTTGATCCAAAGTCAATGCGTATGTAATGTGGGCACAAGGGCTGGTTGTTTCAAGGCTAAAACTACAAGTAACTTCATAAAATTCAAGTGGGTGTGTGGGTTTTTCTTCGGCACTTAAGGTGACTACTTTGGCAATTCACCCCTAAAGACTTCTTCATGTCAATTGTTGCACGTGTGTGTCGTCGTGGTGACATCTTTCTAGATTAAGACTTTGGCGGTGCGCAGAAAGAATAAGAAATTCTTATCCTTTTATGGTTTAAAAAGTTTAAAGTCATTATCTAGTATTGTGGTTACTAGAAACCCTAATTGGTTTTTAAAGTCTAGATAAGGGGATCGATTATGTATAAGGAGGACAATATCAACCCTAGTACATCCTATATAAGATGCGTTGCATTGCTTATTTGTCTGATTATTAGTAAGGCTTTGTTGTGATTTTCTAACCATTAGTTTGTCTATTGGTTAAAGCAAGTCCACCTTACTAAGGTGGATCATGACTTAACCCCGCTAAGATAAATCATAACTTTATAAGTCAAGCTTAGCCATTCTAAAATCAAAATATATTATTTTACATTTTTTTTCTTTTATTTTTAGAATATATCTTATATATAAGTTCATAATCCTTGATATTAAAAATAAAAAAATAGTTTTTTGGTATTTTTAAAATTTAGGCCTTGTCCTCATAAATTAATAAATGTGTTATTAAATCCATGATTCATGCAAAATATAAAACTATTTTTTGATTTTTTTTGGCATGTTAAATCATGCATTTTCTCATTTTTTTTTTATTTTTTTGTTCAAAATGCAAACTTGATTTTCTTTTTGGAGAAACTTGGTCATATGTAATTTAAAACATAAATATAATTTTTTCTAAAGAAGGATTTTTTTATTTTTTTTAAAAAACCAGTTTATTTAATGCCGAAAAAAATCTTATGTATAAGTTCAAAATTCAAAATATTAAATACAAAAGGGTAAAATGATATAAAATATCCATAATTAATTGCAAAATGTTTCTTTAAAAATCTAAAAAATAATTAAAATTAAACTAGGATCTTGGCAAAATACTAAAAACAAAAAAAACATAAATTAAAGGTCGTGAAAAATATGTAAGGGTGTGTTTGTCAAACACGATTTTAGTTAAAGAACACAAGCTTAAAACACAACACAGATACCAAATTAATTCAAAATACAAAATTTATTAATTCAATAATTAAACCCATCAAACTAACAGACAACACAAATTTTTTACCTTGCTTTTATGATATGTAGGTGACTAGTGGTAGCACCGGTTTGCAACAAAAAAAATGGTAGAAATACTTGCGGAGACAAAGAGAAGATGATTTTGGTGTTTTGATGGGAGGATTGGAAAATGTTTTGGGTGATTTAAAGGTTGTTTCCTTTTAGGTTTTTTTGAGTTCTAGCGTATTTTTCCTCTTAAGGGCGGTGGCCACAAAGAAAAATAGTTGTGCTTCTATATCGTAATTGCAGTTTAGAATCATGGTTTTCTTATGAAATTGCGATTCAAAATAGCAATTTTTATTTAAATCATTATTTTAAATAATGATTTTTTTTAGAATATTAATTATATAAAAACTATGTCATTTCTATAAAACATTTTAAAATTGTGTCATTTTCTCTTAACTTTTTTGAAACTATGCTAGTTTTCAAAAAAAAAAACAAAATTTTAGGATTTTCAGCCATATTCTCTTTTAATTCAGCTCTCTCTTCCTCATCTTGGATGTCACTCTGATCTG
>Ga0325402_1007417_pt1 | contig 10410 bp, 10 predicted proteins | sample PopdelMetagenome_22_FD_207212 | JGI IMG/M metagenome (GOLD analysis project Ga0325402, IMG submission 207212) | Populus deltoides microbial communities from Bellville, Georgia, United States - Xylem-PdKOR-R3 | ecosystem: Host-associated > Plants > Phyllosphere > Stem > Wood/Secondary xylem... | reverse complement strand
TCCTCCATGCTCTGCTTCATCCTAATGTATTTTCGATGCAGCACAATTTATATATCAAACTGTCCACGAATTAAATATGTTTCACGTGATCATGTAACAAAGATATGGCGTATTGTTAGAGTTTTCTAATAACTTAAGTTCTGGATTTGGAATAGCTCTAATATACTATATATCAAACTGTCCACGACTAATTCACAAATAGTTACTGGCCTAGCACAAGGCCAAGGGTTGTTGGGTAGCCCATGCCCCACACACACCTAGCCTTTTTTTTTTCTGTTTATTTATTTATTTCATTCCGTGTTTTTGTGGATTTTTTTTTATTGACTTTTGTTTCTCAATTTAATTTTTTTTGTATTTAGTTGTTTTTATTCTTTTCTTAATTTAATATTTTTTTTTTTCAAATTTCAGCTATCAACCTTGGACTAGTTAAGAATTTTCCTTTGTAATTGTTTCTTATTTGCTTTCTATAGGGTTATTATAATCTCATGATCTAAGTCAGAGATTTGACAGGTTATCCTAGTTAACCTGAGTCAATCGAATGTGCTGGCTTCTCAATATTTTTTTAAAAATATGTCTAATATGTCACTTTCTCATTTTCTAAAAAGATGTCGTTTAATATACATCAAATTTGAATTCATGATTAATTTTTTTTCTTTTAAAAAATACACTAATAATATCTAGATAGTACATCATAAAACTTGATTGCTACACTATATTATCTAAATAAAACTGCAAATAGTATCTAGAAAATAGTTCAATGGCCTATAAAAACTAAATTATTATTGAAAAACATCAAATGGCCACATCATAAAACCTTATTTTTTAAAATAGTTGCTTTTATTACTAAAGAAAGCCCCTATGACTTGTAAAATTTATCAAATATGTTGTAAGAAAATCAACATCATAAAACCCCTTTTTTCTTTGTTCATGGCTTTAAAAAAGGAAGGAGAAAGTATTCTGATAATGGTGAGGAATTAAAAAAAAATGGTTTAGTCATTTTTCGATGCAGAAACTTGTTTTTTGTGTCATAAAGTTTTATTCGATAATTTTTTTTTAATGGTGTTAATTTTTTCTCTAAACACACCTAAACAATAGTTTAAGTGTTTTTGTTTTGTTTTTTTTGTTTGTTTTTTAAGTGTTTTTGTGTTTTACAAGTAGTTTAGTGAGCCTTTTTATGGTATTTATAGGTGTTTTTAGATGAAAATAGTTAGGAAAAAATGAACTTCTAACTCAAAATATTCCTCCTCATGTTTTTCCATCCACCACATATCATTATCCCCTAAACAAAAGAAATGAATAATCATGGCCGGGTGCTCAGGCCTATGTTGGCAAGCCCATCTACCAGGGCTTTTTTGAAAGGTCTAGGCATGATCGACTATCGAGGCTATGTCCACACACTTGGCTTTTTTTTTTCTCTTTATTGTATACACTCACTTATTTTTCTTATTTTTCATTTTTTTTTAATTTTTTATAGGATTATCAAGTTTTTTAAATTTTTTATTATTTTATGTTATTTTATTTCTTAAAAAATAAATATTTCTTGTGGTGATTCCGGGGACATTTTCATAAGACAAAATATGAAATTTTCATAAGGTGTGTATATATATATATATATATATATATATATATATATAATTTCTGAGGGAAAATGATGGTCTGCCCTCTAATACACCTCCGTACATTCTACCTAAAAATCTTTGTAACTGGGTTTTATCAGTAATCTTATTAGGGAATTTATTTGTAAATGATAAGGATCTCTTTATAGGTGTCACAGTACCTTGGCATATATAATGATCTAAGAAACAAACACGAGTTTGAAATAGAAACATTTTGGTTTTGGAAATGACTAAACCATTCTGTTTGGCAGTATGGAAAAATATATGTAAATGTTTAAAATGCTGATCTATAGATGTAGAAAAAATAAGGACATTATCAATGTAGACAATGCAGAATTTTGAATGTGCATGAAAGATGTCATTTTTGATGCGTTGGAATTCAGAGGGTGAATTTTTCAAGCCCAAGGGCATGATGTTCCATTCATACTGACCGAAAGAAACCGTGAATGCGGTTTTGTAATGCTCTTTGGGATCAATATGGATTTGCCAAAATCCAGATTTCATGTTAAATTTGGAAAATATGAATGCAGAATGTAGTTTTTGCAATAAATCATTTTTGTTTAGAATTGGATACCTGATCCATTTTAATGCAAAATTTAAAGGCTTGTAATTGATCACGAGTCTTGGTGTGTCCCTTTCGATTTCAGAATTATTGTTCATATAAAAGGCGTCACATGACCATGGTGATTGAGATTTTTGGATTAGACCTTTGGACTCGAGATCGTGGATCTCTAGCCGGCAATGTTGTTCTAAATCAGCATTCATTTGTATAGGTCTAACTTTGGTAGGTATTTGTTTCTCCGAAAAAAGTATCTTCATAAGAAAGATCAACAACATGTTGTTTTCTTTTCCAGAAGGCAATGGGTAAGTCGGAACAAATTTCTTGTTCATTCTTACTTTGAAAGTCAATAATTTTCTTTTGTAAAACTAAATCTTGTAATTGTTTATCAATTTGATAAAAGGAAATAGTGTTTTGTAAATCATACAAACGGAATTGTTTGCCATGAATTAAAGCATTGACATGATAGGTATATACAGAGCATGCTTTAATCAGATTTAAATTTCTAGTTTTAGATTTTTTAAAAAACAAGAAATGGAGTTTGATGCCATTGATCTTTGAAGAAATACAGTCATGATGTGCTTTGTAAGGTGTGATCATGTCGATGAAAGGGGTACCAAGGATGATGGTATGATTTATATCTTTTGTAACTACAAAAAATGTTTTAAGAGAAATGCTATTGTTGAAAATAGAGGCTAAGGTTTTGCCTGCAATATGTAGCTTAGAATTATTGGTAGCAGAGAGTTTCTTAGAGGTAGATTATAGAAATCTTTTTGGAACGACTCCTTCTTTGATACAATTTAAATATGCACTTGTGTCAAATAGTGCAATAGTGTTAGTTTAAAATCATCCGAGAAGACTAAGGATATTTTGATTAAATACTTTTTTGAAGATATTTGGGTTAGAACATGCAAGAAATCATTAGGAATATGTTCAATGATTGTGAGTGCAGGATGCAATGCATGAGACTAAAGGGTTTAGTCTTCTGTTTTAGACTCAGTGTCGGATTGGTTTTTAATTTTGGATAGAAGGTGTTGTAGCATTGCTGAGTCTTTTTGTTGGGCTTGCTTGAGGGTTTGCAACTCAGATTTGAGGGTTTTGATCTCAGATTGTAATTCTGGGATAGTAGTTGTGACTTTGGATTTCTTTCTGTTGAGAATTTTGGTAAGATCATAAGTGTTAGCACCAATTATAGGTAGGACTAAATGGTTTGGAAGGTGAGGTTTGAATGTCTCTGGTGTGCTGAAATTGTTCAACAACTTGTCTAGATAAGTTTTTTTGTAATGAAAGGTCATCAAGTCTTTTAATAGCCTCAAGGATGAATTCTTGATCTTGGGTCAAGACACTAATTTAATTAGAATTTGTAGAGATATCTGAATTAGAACTGTAAGTTGCTAGCTCATCAATTTGGAATTCTTCTTTAGAAATGTCAGAAGAACTAGAGTTTGTATCTAAGGTTTCAATATAAAGGTTTTATATCTGGTTAATGATATCTTTATCTATTTGGAGTTCATGTAGTTTGGTATTACTTTTGCAAAAGCGGGATGTATGACCTTTTTTACCACACATGTCACAAGTAATGCTTTTAAGATCAAAAGGTTTTTTAGGTTTAGAAGGGGACGGTTTGGTGGTTATATTAAACCTTTTGGAAGGTTTTTTGTAGTAAGGTTGTTCGTGTTTAAGGTAAAATTGTTTTCGGTATTTGCAAGGTGATTTTTTGTAGGGGGCTTGTGTTGGTATGGATGTGTTTTTGGTTTTGAACAGTTTTCACTGCAGGAGGGTTTTTGTGGTGGAAAGGTCAAACTGGTGGCAAAAACTATCAAGTTCTTGTTTGGTACGTCGCAGTTCCCATTTCAAATGTTTTTGGAGTTTGAGATCTTGGCAGATCTTAAGTCCTTTCTGGGTGAAACTCACGAGTTCACCGTATGTAAGCTGGTTATATGGTATGGTTTTTGTTGTAAAGGTATCTTTGATTTTGTTTCAGACCTTTTCTTCTAAAAGAATCGATAAGCCTATAAGAAATTTTTCTTTCCAAAAAGGCCTGTTTGAATCCTTTCGAAGCATAACACGAGTAAGGAAGGTATTTTTGTACCACTAAAAGTCACTGAGCTCCTTGCACCAAAGGTTTGAGAGAAGTTCAGCATTTTTATCTTTCAGATGGGAAGGGTCTCCGACAAAATATAAGAAGATGGTAAGGATAAGGGTGGACACAACATCTTGGATGGTGTTTCCTGAAGGGTCAAGGATAGATGTGTGGTCTTCATAGGTTTGTATGGAGTTTATGATATGTAGGTGATCTGTTTCAGTGAGATAGTAATCCCACCATCCTTTAAACTGGCTAGAGAAACCTGCAATAAGGAGTTCGACTATGGCTTTCTCTAGGGTTTTTATTTGGGTTTTGTAGGCATTGATTGCCATGGTCATTTGTTGAAGGGTGTTAAAGATATTATATTCAGACATTCCATCTATGTTCCATTCATAAAGGGTGGAGGCATTGTATTTATGTTGGTTTAAAACATTGGGTTCTGTAGGTGAGGAAATATTAGGGGCACTAGTTGTTTTTTTATTTTTCCAATTAAGTTTGTTTATTTCAAGAGGTTGTTCTTGAAAAGTATCTGTATCAGAGGTTGATATTGGGTTATTTTGAAGAGTATTAACTTGGTTTGTAGAGGATGAAGGGTTGGATTGTTGAGGTGTGTCTGGGACAGTCAAGGTTGTTTGGTCAAGATTTTGTAAGTGTGTTTTAATGGCTCTAAGAAAATCTGTTTGATTTTCTTGAATTTGTGTTTAACTTGTCTTTGTAACTTGGTGTGGTTTGAATATTGGGTTTTTTAGCTTGAGGTTGGCTGGGTTTTTATCAGTCATGAAGTTGACCAAGTTTTTTTGTATTTGTTTTTCCAGTCTAGTAAGTTGTTTACCTATGGTATTGAGGTTGGTATTTGTGAAATTGTTTTGTTAGATGTTATGTTTGGTATTAATAAGGGTATCATCTGCGGGTATTTTGTATAGAACTGCATCAACTGTTTGGTCTTTGTGGGTAAGTTGTATGTTTCGCAAAGGTGGATGGTCAGACTCAACTGAAGGTCCACTAGTGAGGTTCGATACAAGAATTTTGGAACGATTAGTAATAGGACATGCATGTTTGATGGATGTAAATGAATATGTAATATGTTGTGATGGTGCATAATGAAATTCAAACCAATCAAAGAATAAAATTTGTATCTTATAGGACTCAATATGAGCATAAAATTGTTTATGTATATCATTTCTTTGTTGGAGGAAGTTTTGAAAAAACCAAGATCGTTTTTCAGAATTATGGTCGCCATAAAATTCTCTTTTAAAAAGCGTTTGCTTATGACAAAATGCTTGTTTGAAGTCAAAACATTCAGCTCGTTTTGGATATTTTCAGTAACTACTGAAAAGGTTGGGGATATTGGAGGAGATGGTTGCTCAGTGTCTGTATAAACAGGTTTTGGTATAGTTGTAGTATAATCTGTATTTTGGAAACTAGCAGAAGGGATATTAGATGTAGATTTTCTAGGAGGATTTGCGTGATAAGGGATATTGATAACAGAAGGGATTTTGGAAATTCTTCCAAGATCTATTGTACTAGAGGAAGAAAAGTCTTCTGAGAATCTGGAACTTGTAGAGTGTCGGTGGAAAAACAATTTGACTTTGCCATCTGTGTACTGGGTAATGTTTTTGATTTGGACATTAAGTCGTGGTGGATGGGGTAATTCTGGTTGTGCTATTCCTTTAAGGATCCAATCCTCTAGAATGGATATATCTTTTCATTGGATTGCTTTTGAGACAACAATGTTTGAGCGGGATAAATTTGTTTGTAGAAAGAGTGTTTTTCCTTTTTGGGATTGGAATTTGTGTTTGCTAGCAAAGGCTGAGAACATGACTTTGTAATGGATTTTGAATATAAGAGCAACAGGGATTGATCCTTTAAGCATGTCGTAATTATAGGTCTTTATTTGTAGTAGTATACTTTGCAAGATATATTTGTCTTTAAGGAATATGGTTAAGTTTGGATAACATCAAATGAAAGTGGACCACTACAAAGGCTAGACTCAATAGAACTTAGGAGTGAGTCTTGAAAGTTTTGAAATCTAGCATGTTGGAGGACAGCTAGAATGGAGGTGTTTAAACCTTCTTTTATAAAGGGTTTTATCCCAACTTGGACAAGGTTAACGTGGATGTATTTATAGTTTCTGGCTAGATGTTTTTGTAAGGATTTTTTAGAGAGGACTTGGATGGTTTCAAAAGGTTTTGCAAGCTGAATATCTCTTTCTTCAGTTTTAATAGTAAAATCTGTTTTGAAAATATCATATTTGGACTTTTGATAAATATGTGTTTGAGAAATTTTTGAAATTTTCCTATCATTAATGTTTTTTTTGTAAAATCCTCAATTGTTATCTCTTCACTTTGTACAATCCTTCTACTTTCAGAAGTTTCAAAGATAGAGGAAGCTGAAACAGAATCCATAGATTGAAAAGATAAACTAGAAAAAAGGCTGCAAGTTATATGGATTTACTAACCTAAATATTTAACAGGACTTACACCATTCAGTAGCATTTACCTATTTGCTAATAGTCTTTTGTCTTACTAGAGTTTCTGTAACCTATGTTACTATTCTTACCCAGATCCCAGTAGGCTCTGATACCAAAAATTAGTAAAAATACCAACAAAATTAAAGATACCAGATTATAAATTTATAGAACACAGTACGTGGCGTTGTTATAAAATGATCTTTAGATCGAGTTATAGGTTTCCAGCCGATATACTGAGTTTGGAAAAAGAAACAAATTTCTGATGTGAATGAATAAGGGAAGACCAACAATTTCAGGATACTTGATCAAACACAAAGCATACTTATATTTGTAGAAATATAAATTTTGCAAGAATGTAAAAAGTATAAATAAAAATAGAATCTTACATAAATTTATATGGTAAATCAATACAGGAGATAATGGTTACAAAGGAGAATGGTTACAGGGAAACAGGAGAGTAAAATTTCTGAGGGAAAATGATGTTCTGCCCTCTAAGGTTGTAGAAATATAAATTTTGCAAGAATGTAAAAAGTATAAATAAAAATAGAATCTTACATAAATTTATATGGTAAATCAATACAGGAGATAATGGTTACAAAGGAGAATGGTTACAGGGAAACAGGAGAGTAAAATTTCTGAGGGAAAATGATGTTCTGCCCTCTAAGGCTCTAGGAGTCCCTTTTTATAGATGAGTTGCCATGGAAGAGGCCAAAATGGCTTTTGAAAAGCCTGGAGATTCTCCTGAATCCATGTGCTATTGTCTTCCATGATTAGGTGATGACAAAATGGAAATTGCCCATTGTTTTTGTGGGATTTTTGTTTGTTTTCTTCTTGCCACCGACACCTAATTTGTCTGTTTGTAGTATCAAGTAATATTTGTAAAAAAAAAAAGCCTAAAACAAAGGGACTCAAAACAGTTGAGTCGAAAAGATATGGGCTCTAAATAGATGAGCCTGAAATGCTTTTTTTTTTGCTACTGACAATTTTGTGGGGTCTTCAATGTTTTGTAATGGGGGCAAAATACCAAAATAGTCATCTTCGTTATCATTTCCAAGAGAATATGTTGGAGATGATGAACCAAAGGAGTTGGATTTAGTCAGCACTGTTTTGGGGTCTTAACTTTGGATGATGCTTTGCACAATGTTGAGGTATTCTTCCTCAGATTTTGCAAAGGCAAGGAGGGTTGCAATATGAGCCTTTCGAGCCTTCCAGGGCGGATTGATTCTTTTGTAACCATTCTGTTACAACTAATTTTGAACTTTTGGATTCTGCTGCAAATGAATCCCATCATTTGATTTTAAATTTGCGTACAAGAACTGGATGTCCTTGTTGGAGATTATAATCATAAAACCATGAACATACCCACAAAACAAAAAAAAAATTGTACAGAATATTAGAAGGGAAGAAAACTTTCTTTCGAAAGGAGTCGGTTGAAAATTTTGTTTGAAATAAAGATATCCATTATATATCTATGTGTGCGCACGCATATGGATGAAGGAGTTTAAAAGATTTTTACTGAAAATTTTATTTCATTAGATATTTGAATTGTTAATCATGATTTATTTTTGGATTTCCTTATAAAAAAACTAAAACAAATTAAGAAACAACTAAAATAGAAGGAGGTTTCATTATAGCCCCTCACATTTCATTGTTCACTCTACAGTGTGATGACTATTTTGTTTTTCCCAACAAAAATTGCATGCAATACTCATTACTAATTTATTTGGGTGAGGTGCATTACATTTGAGAGGATGTGCACGATATCAAGGATATGATGACTAATTTGCTCTCTTGTTATTCACCACCCAGACAATTTTACCACAATTATTTAATGTTTCCATATTTTTTTTAATGTTTTTAGTACTTTTCTTTCCTTATTTTAATGCTTGTTATCGTTTGAACATTATGCAATGGTTTTATGTCTTATTTCTCTATGATTGCTATATTTTCCCTATATGCTTTTTGTTGAATAAAAAGGGAGAGAATTGGGGAGGTTGGAGAGAGAATTGAAAAATACATATAAAACATGATTATATGATTACGAGGGAGAGAAATTTATATCTATATATTGTTTTTAAATTGAAGTTTCCAATGAACTATATTTCAAAATATAAGGGGATATATATATATATATATATATATATATATATATATATATTGTGTTAGATCCTTATCTAATAGCTTGGAACCTATAGTTTCTATAAGGTTGGCTGCATTAAATTGGTTCACCGCTACAGTGTGATGACTATTTTGTCCTTCCCAACAAAAATTGCTTGCATTAGTCATTACTAATTTATTTAGGTGAGGTGCATTACATTTGAGAGGATGTGCACGATATCAAGGATATAATGACTAATTTGCTCTCTTATTATTCACCACCCAAACAATTTTACCACAATTATTTAATGTTTGCACATTTTTTTTTAATGTTTTTAGTACTTTTCTTTCCTTATTTTAATGCATGTTATCGTTTGAACATTATGCAACGGTTTTCTGTCTTATTTCTCTATGATTGCTATATTTTACTTATATGCTTTTCGTTGAACAAAGAGGGAGAGAATTGGGGAGGTTGGGGAGAGAATTGAAGAATACATATAAAACATGATTATATGATTACGGGGGAGAGAAATTCATATCTATAGATTGTTTTTAGATTGAAGTTTCCAAGGTACTATTTTTCAAAATATAAGAGGATATATATATATATATATATATATATATATAGTGTTAGATCCTCATCTAATAGCTTGGAACCTATAGTTTCTACAAGGTTGACTGCATTAAATTGGTCCACTATAGTGGTTTATGTTTTTTCACCTAAAAAGCCATTTTAACTAATTTATAACCTTATAAAATACTATTGAAATCTTGTTAAATCAATCCATGACCCCTTAAAATAAAAAAAAATCACTCTAAAATCCATAATCAACCTGAAATAAAAAAATCTTTCCAAAGTCTGTTTTTTAGGTCCTGTCAAGGTAAAAAAAAAGCATAATCTTAACTTTTTTTTATTATATGGAACAATTTAATATAAAAATTAACCATTTTAGTGGCCAAAATCATTTCCAACGTAAACTTTCTCTCCTTACACTGAAATTAGACTGACCCTCCCTCTCTCCTCCACTAAAAACAAACTGAAAAAAATATTATGTTGTGAGTATTGGTTGCTGGGCTGTCTGTTTATCGTTGTGAGCACTTCTAAAAAATATATAATTGAGCTACTTTCTCTCTCTTTTTAGTTTATACTATATCTCGTGTGTGTGTCATCAAAAATCTTACCAGCCCATACACAACTGGATCCTTCCGAGAAACCCTTCTTCCGATGTCTCTCTCCAAGTTAAGTCTAGAGGCTGTCGTGAGTTTTTGTTCTTATTTTAATCGAATTTTTGTTCTTTTATAAGTCCAGACATCACTCTCCATGTCACTGAACACAATATTATGTTGTGAGTATATTGATTATGCTTTTAATCTGTATGTATACTTGCCTCTAGCCTATATATATAGACACATATACATGTGAGCTTGTTACAATTGACAAGCAAGATATGGGGGCATTTGATGATTCCAAGCCTACACTGGCCATGTTAGGATTGCAATTCTCCTATGCAATTGTTTCTCTCATCACAAGAGCTGCTCTTATACAAGGAATGAGTCCTAGGGTCTTTGTAGTCTACAGGCA
>Ga0325402_1007416_pt1 | contig 10410 bp, 9 predicted proteins | sample PopdelMetagenome_22_FD_207212 | JGI IMG/M metagenome (GOLD analysis project Ga0325402, IMG submission 207212) | Populus deltoides microbial communities from Bellville, Georgia, United States - Xylem-PdKOR-R3 | ecosystem: Host-associated > Plants > Phyllosphere > Stem > Wood/Secondary xylem... | reverse complement strand
TTTATCTTGTCAAATTCTTTTACTAGTTGGGACAAATATTCTTAATATGATTTCAGCTCCTTATCTTTTGTTTGCTATTCTCCTTTCACTTAGCAAATTATCAGTATTGAGTCTCTATAAACATCAAATTTTTTTTCCTTCAATTCTAATACAAATTCTAATCCAAGGATGCAAGCTTTATACTCAACCGTATTATTGGTGCACTTAAACTAAAGCTGGATCGAAACAGGATATTGCTTTCTATTAGGAGAAATTATCACTACTCTTGCTTCATTGCCATATACATTTATTTCTACGTCAAAATACATTGTCAATCAGTCTGATTCTTCTTCTTTTTCTACTACCAGAACATCTTCATTTGAGAAATCAAAATTCAAAGGTTATAATCTTTAATTGCATTGTCTGCAAATGATCAATGATAACACATCCTTTCACGACTTTTCTTATCATGTACATCGTGTCATACATAGCCAACAACACCTGCCATCTTGGTATTCTGCTTGATAAACAAGGATTTTCAAAGATACATCTGAGAGGATCCATTTTTAAAATCAACTATGTAGTGTAATACAACATGTACTGTCATAGTCGTTTTGTAGTCTATACAAGTGCACTATAAAGTTTTTCTACCATTGTGTATTTGGACTCGCAATCTACTCTCTCTCTTTTCTACCAGACTCATTATGTTGCTCGAGTACACATCCCATTGTTTTTTTCAGTTGTTGTCAGATATAGAATCAATGGTTGGCCAAGAATGGGAGACACTAGTAAAGGTGGACTTTGCAAATGCTACTTGATTTTATCAAAAGTTTCTTGGTATTCCTCGTTCCATAACCTAGGATTTTCTTTCAAAGGAGTCAGAATATTACGTCACAAGTTGTTGTGATTTGAGATATAAATCGAGCAATGTAATTCAAACAACCCAAGAATCCTCTTACTTTTTTTTTTCCTTGTTTTAGGAGCTAGCATGACTTGAATTGCTTTTACTTTATTAAGGTCGACTTCTATACCTTGGCTACTCATCATTAATCCAAGTAGCTTTTCAGATTTTATCCCGAATAAGCATTTTATAGGGTTCAACTTCAACTGATACCTTCTCAACCTTTCAAACATCTTTCTTAAATTCTAACAATTGTCTTCCCCTTCTTTAGTTTTAACAATCATATTATCCACATACACTTCAATTTCTTTATGCATCATGTCGTGGAACAGAGTTACCATTGTCTTTTGATAAGTGGTCCCAATGTTTTTCAATCTGAATGGCATCACTTATAGCAAAAGGTTCCCTATGGAGTAATGAAGGTTGTCTTTTTTTTATCTTCATTGGCCAATTTGATTTGGTTATACCAAGAGATACCATCAACGAAGGACTACATCGAGCTTCACATCACTTTATCAATCAGGACATCGATGTGTGGCAATGGAAAGTTGTCTTTTGGGCTTGCTTTATTTAAATCCTTATAGTCTACACAGACTTTGATTTTGTCACCTTTGTTGGGAACTACTACTGTGTTAGATACCTATTATGGGTACCTAACCAACTCTAAAAAACTAGGGTCTTATTGCTTTTCTATCTCGGCTTTCACCTTGATAGGTATTCTTTCTTTATTTAATGGCACCTTATGTGCTACAACCAGTCATATCTGTGTAGGACCAAGTAAACACATCAATACACTCGCATATTAATGAGATCATGTTTTACCATTCACTAGCAGTGATTAGAGTCCTTATTTTCAATTCTCTTTCATCCTGCCATGTAACAAACGACATTAATTATATCTAATTCTTTTTTTGTCAGTATTTAATCATGCTCCAACTGCTTTACTAACCAAGTGAATTCTTTTACATCATCCTCTTCCTATTCATTTTCTTTCATTGCAATTGTGTACTCATCAAAATTTGACCATTCATTTTTAGTGTAATGTGCTTGTGATTTTTTGAATGATTCACTTTTAGATTTCCTAAAGCAGAAGGTGTTTTATTGTAAGTCTGTATTTTACAAAGATAAAGAGAATGAAAAAATTATGAAATGCATGATCTCATTTATAGAAAAGAAAAGATCAACTACAAAGACAACCATATGTTGACATCTTCAACAAACATTGCCAACTTGATATGAAAGCAAAGACAAATATAGAAAGAATAAAAGCACACCAAAATGACATTGTCATTTACTTTTAAAAGACTATATGAGCCTCTTGGGTCGTCTAATTTTGGAACCTTTCATTACTTGCTAGTTTTCGTACAAAGGTCTTTGCAGACATTTCTTCCACGGTGTGAATAGTTAGTTATGGTAACAATTATTTTCCTTCCATATCCTTTCCTTTCTCACTAGAACTTTTGACCTTACTGTTGTTTTGTTCCAATGCGTTGATTCCTATAGCATCCAAGCCTTAGGTAGGGATATCCGTCTTATCTTTCGAGTGCATTACATAAATAACCTTCAACCTTATCGAACTTATCCTATTAGGATTCTTAGAGATTGGCTCATACTAGAAAGAAAGTCTATGCTTTAAGAAATATTTGGCCATCATTCTAACGGTTTTAAAAATACTGTGTTTTCTAGCACCCATTATGTATTTACAATTTCAAAAGCATGGAGATTTTCATCTTTACTCCCTTCAGCTTCTATGTAGGGAATTGCCATATTCTTCACCATTACTAGGGTCTCTTTGGCCTTAAGTGTCACCAATGTTCCATTCATAATATACTTTAAACAGTGATGTAAGGATGATGTTATGGTGCTAGTGGCGTGTATCCAAGGCTTTTTTAATAACGTGTTATATGATGGATAAATGTCCATCACTTATAAGGTTACTAAGAGCACTTGCAGGCCGATGAACAACTTTATTTCAATGGTCCCACCATTTGCCTTGGGGAACCATCATAAGCCCTAGCTATCATGGTGTTTGGCAGTATATGCATTGAATTAACTGGCATTTCATCCAGCACATGCTTTGGGAGTACATTTAAAGCTAAATCGTTGTCCACCAATACTTTTCCAATGTGCAATCCTTACACCTCACAATGATGTATTAAGGTTTATTATGACCTGTTCCTATAGCATTGAGCTCGTCTTTAGTGAAGTATAAGTAATTTGTCACATAGATTCTTCCGACCAGATGCTTCATAGTCCTATAGGCAATGTCTTGGGACATTTATGCCTCATTCAACACTTTTTGTACTGTATTGTGGTGTGGCTTAGAACTCATGATAAGATACATCAGGAATATCCTGGCATGGGTTTTCTTCAGATGTTATACCACACTTCTCAATATACTTCATCAACTTTAAGAATTCACCAGCATCTTCTTAACTCTCAAGTTTGTTTATTTCCATATATTTGATGGCATCTACAACCTCTTTGCCTTTGATTTTTTGTTACCTTTCTATTTCTTCAATGTATAACACCTCACACTTTGAGTTAAGATATCAATCTCGATTTAGAACATAGGAGCAAAACCCTTAATACTGGGAGAAGTTTTGTAATTATAAGGCAATGCATTATAGTTCCTATTATAGGAAACGACAAGCCTTGTCACGATGAGTTTTGGTGGACTGCTCTTGGTATTTTAAAGCCTGTATATTTTTGCTTTATTCCCTTGAAGACTTATCATGCCTATGACATCATCCTTTTCCTTATTCTCTATTTGTAATAGACCATAAGTCATTATTTTTATCATCTTCTGGTTAAACGCTTCATATCCATTAATGTTATGTCCCATTACCTCGTAGAATATACAAAAATTGTCACTCTTTCTTGAACCTAATTCATTTTTTACTGGAAAACACCATGTTTACAACAACATGTCATACATCCTATCCATGATTACCCTTAAAACCTTCCTTTTCTTCCTTCCAAACTCCACATTTACTTCCCTACTACTAGAAGCATGGTGTTAGGGGTATCTTTAAAGGTTATCTATCATGCTTTGAATAATTGCAAAAGCTTCCTTTTGAATGCTAAGCAAGCATTAATATTATGGTCAGGGTTTCCAATATGGTACTTGTCGCAGGTCACCCGCGCGGCATCGACTTGGCGATTTTTCGTTATCGTTTTTTGATTTGATTCGTTGGAGTTGCCACCTAGTATTTAATTGAGGGCTGCTAGGAAACCTGGGTGCTGGTCTTATCAGAGATTCACGGGTAAGGAACTGGTTGTGGTTAGGGAAGGTATTAGCACCCCTAATACACCCTACCTGAGGTAAGCTGCTTTGTGGACTTGATGTGTTAAAGAAGTTTTAAAGATTCTATTCTGTCATCGAATTTTAGAAATATGACTTACGTGTAAGTTCATAATTCTTTATCCGTGAGCAAATCAAAATATTAAATTCTTCTTTATTCTTGCAATTTTATCATACAAAAAAAAAATCATAAACAAAATACAAATCACACATTTTCTTTTCACTATACTTTTCTTTTTTTCTTTTCTTTTATTTTTTTGCTTTACATCCACAATACAAAAATGTAAATTCAAATCAACTAAACAAAAATTACACTAAAAAATTCAAAACTAAACAAAAATTACATTAAAAAAATTTAAAATTTACAAAATAACCCCTAAAACTCCAGGAATTGCAGGGAAGGCTGTATGCACCACCGGAAGAGTGGCGTCGCGTCTCCTCCACGCGCCCCCACCACTGGCAGCACGTAGGTTCACACGCCGCCACAAGAAACCCAGGTGCGCAGGAGGGTCGGTCGCAGCTTCCTCTCTTCTTCCCCTCCTCGCCAGCGATGACCTGTAAAATACTAAAACAACGCAACAGGCAAACTATTTTAATCTTCTTTCATGGTTTTCGGATATGCTTTTCTCTCTTCTCTTTTAGATCTGCTTCACTGCAGATCGACTCTTCTATGGGTTTTTTGTCTTCCCCTTCGCTTCGAGTAGCTTGGCAGAAAAAGGAAGGATGGCTGCTGATTTGTAGGTACCGCTGTGATCGGGCCACCACTGGAGGCTATTGGGTCTACGAGCGTTGCCGGAGGGAGGAGGCTGGCAGGAAGTCGGTTGCAGAAGATGAAGAAGAGTGTTGCCCTGGCGCTGCCGTGTGTGGGCTGTTGGCTCACTGGTAAGGACGGCGCTGCTGCTGCTTGCGGCAACAACCGGTTGAGAGAAATGTAGTGGCTGGCTGCTGTGGGCAGGTGCAGCAGCCGGTCTCTGTCTATGTTGCCAGAGAGGGAAAATCTTGTGCTGGAAGGGAACAACTGGGATGGAAATAAGAGGAAATGGGGAAAAGTTGAGCCGGCTGGAGAGGGAAAGACGAAGTGACTGAGAGAGAAACCAGTGACGGCTATGGGCAAAATGGAGGCTTGTGCCTGTGTTGTTGGCCGAGAGAGGAGAAGAAAATGGAGCAAAAGCTCGGGGAAAGGGGGAGGCTTCGGATGAGGGGAGAAGATTGAGTCAGTCTGGTGTGGGGGGTAGATCGGCTGTGGCTGGTTGAGGGAGAAGAAAAAAAAGTCAGAAGTAGGGGGGCCGCCGCTCCTTCTTCTTTTTGCCAAGTGGGGGCAGCTGGGTCTTTAGTAAAGATGGGTTTTTAGGGTTAAGGTTTTTAGAGTTTTTGTGTTTCTCCCTCTTTGCAAAATTGCCCCCCTCCCTTTTATGTGTTATGGAGACCAGTATTTATAGGTAAAAATATTGCTTGGGTCTCAAAATTGGTTCCTTAACTTTCTTTTGTTTTTGTAAATTTGATTTTTCTTGTTTTTTGGATTTTCTTATCAACATCGCCTCGAATGAGAAAAATCAGTGATTTTAAAAATAACACGTTAAAAGTCAAACGCGTTCCAAATATCTTTGAAAATTTAAATTCTTTTAAGACGATGTTGAAAATGCTAAAAACGATGCAAATATATTAAAAAAAACATATATTTTTTTGGATTTTCGATGTTTTCGCTATTTTTGAATTTTTCTGAAAATTTATCAAAACATGAGTCAAAAATTAGGTAGCAACAATACCAATTTGGGAGTAGAGACTTTAATGGTGGAATAGAAGAAGGGCCACATGACCTATACTTAACAGTTTTACATACATTTCTCCTAAGGGCATAGATATTGATATTAGTTATTCTTGGTTTCTTGGGTAGGCTCTTCTTGGATTATTTTCAGCTTGGGATTTTAGCGGGTTAGTGGTCTGGTTTACCAAAAGAGGCTTACCAAAGTTAATATTAGATATTTGGGAAGACGAGGTCTGGTAGCTTTGGCTTTGGTAGTTCCTCTTACTTTTATACCCTTTTTCCACAATGCTCACTTCAGCAACCTTTTTCCTCCTAGTAAACCACTTCTTCTTAATAGGTTATGATATTCTACTAGTTTTTATCTCTTGTTTTATTCTCTTAGCAATAACAATAACATCATTAAAATATTGAGCGGAGCTACCCATCAGATGCTTATAATACGGGGCTTTGAAAATATTGATGAATAGAGTCACCATCTTTTTCTCTAACAAAGGTACATGCATTGCCTTATTTTTCCACCTATGAGTGTGCTCCCTTATGGTTTCCTTGTTGCTCTTCTCCATCACTATAAAGCTCGTTTGTTCCGAAGTGATGTCATTATTGAACTTGTATTGTTTCAAAAAAGTATCAGCAATATCACTCCATTTCTTGATCCTTTTGTTATCCAAGGTCATATACCAGCTTAACACAAAACCGATCAAGCTATATTGGAAGAAATGGATGAACAACTTCTAATTGCATATGACTTTTGCCATTTTATTACAGTATGACTTTAAGTGCTTATTAGAGCATTCTAGTCCCATATACTTGACAAATTATGGCACCTTAAACTTCTTGGACACTATTACATCTAACAACAAACATATCTCAACTGCTCTAACTGGGTCATAGGCATCAAATCCCTCAATAGCCCTTAATTTTTCCTTCAAGGTAGCCCACTTATCTTGATTGAGAAGATTGAAGGAAAGAATTTGGTTTTGAACCGAAATCTATTTTGATAAAATCATGATTTTTAAGTGATAGTTAAAGTGCGTAAATGCAAGATATCAACAAAGTATGGCTAAGACTGCTGCTTTTCTTATGGACATAAAAAAGAAAAGCTTTGCCTTTCTCTATATAAACAATGATAATGAGTATACTAGCTTTCAAATGTAATTTTTTTTCATAAAGTATTAAGAAAAAAACATAGACCCAACTTTTTAAGAAATATCTCTTTGTGATTAGTATATTTTTATTAAGCATTGGCTCAGATTGAATTGTCTTGACATCTACAAAAGGATCAGAACCCTACTTATTTATATAGAAATAGTGGCTATATATTAGCCTAGAGTATAGCTAATCAGTATACAACATAGCTTATCATGTATAATTATACATCCATATACATTTATGAATTATGGAATGTGTATAAAAGGTATTTGAAATATAGGTCCTCTTGTTAGAGTTTATAATAATAGGCTTCACAAAATGATGGAAAATAAAGAGAGGGCTCCACTTTTAGGCCCACTACCAAAAAGAGCTGGAAGATGATAAAAATAATATGGCTCAAATGGCTAGCTTACTCGAGCAACTCCTATGAGTGCCATCTGGGGAAGGGACATCTAGTCATCAGCTAACCATGTTACTGTCACCAACAACTCCAGTTATCTTCGATTCACAAAACTTTGGGGAAAATCCTCCTATTAGACCACAAGGAATAACAAGTATTCTGATGACTCACTCAATTACACCTACTCAAGTGTTGACTATAATAGATCTAAAAATGGAGGGATCCTATAGGGTTAACCATAATTTTAGTATAAAATGTTAAACCTATTAGTAGCCTAGTATTTAAATACTAGGAGTTGACTAAAAAATTTTCATAATTATTTTGGATATTCACCAATTTTAATTGAGAGTATTTTTCATCACAATATATGAGTTGTGAAAAACACTTTCGCTTTCCAGGATAATGAACCCTGTCAGGCCACCTATATGGATTATTTCTATAAGAATTTACATGGGCATATAAGCCCATATTAAATTTAAAATTTCAGATTTATTCATGAGCGTAAATCTTTATTTTAAGCCATAAACGAACCACCAATTAGGAATCCATTAACACCTTTAAACCACATCCAGACCACACAATACTGCTTACCTCAGGTAAAGTACACTAGTGGTGTTAATATCTTTGTTAGTCACAACAAGTCTCTTACCCTTGAATTTCAAATAAAACTAGTCCACTCGAGTCTTTTGTGATCCTAAAATAAATAACTAGGTGGTGACTCCTTGATCCTGACAACGCAACGCTGCACATACACGTGTGACATAATTTTTCATCTTCTATATTCATCAATCTATATATGTTTGAAGCATATCTATTAGGAAAACATACACTCTTAAGTCATTGCTAAACAAGTAATTGTACATTCTTGTATAATGCGAAGCTGGCTTTGGACTTTATGATATGTGACCCATTATAAAACCACTCCATATTCATATAGTGATTAAAAAAAGGAATATTCATTCTAACCTTCATGTTGTTATTTGTTTTCCTTTTCACATCCATCACTATGTTAAAAATGTTTTGAAACACATTCTTTTTTTATATGCATGACATCTAGATTATGACGAAGGAGATTAGTCTTTAAATAATGAAGCTCTTAAAAAATACTTAGCTTTAACAAATTATAGGCCATATCAAAACTAGAAAATTTCTTCTTAACAGATTGAAAACCAAATACAATACCCTCATACTACGACATAAAGTCATTGAATTCTTCATCTGACGGTATTGTTGATGCAACATTCCTTTAAACTCTACTTACAAATTAGTTCTTCCTGTGCTTTCTATATTTGTGATCAATTGGAAAGAACCTCCGGTGGGATTTTTTTTTTACTACCATTTATTCATATGAAGTTCTTGTTATTTTCCATAATGTATAGACATGCTAATTTTTCACGCGAGCTCCAACTAGAAACCATCTCATATGGAAGAAAATCATTGATAATTCACATCAAAGCTGTCTTCATCTAAAAATTCTATTTTCTTGAGACATCATATGTCAAAGTCTCAGATGATATCAATCAACAGTCGAAGACAAACACTATATTCCTACTGGGACTATTAGGACTATGACCATAAATATGAATATGAACTTCAGCCATATACAAATCCTAATTGGTAAGTTGTAAATGATAAGTATCCTCGACCAACAAGAATATGGTGTTGTAACAAATGACTTGAATGGATTAAATCCATTTGTACATAACCCAACATATACGTTTCGTGGTTCCATTGAAAACTAAGAATGCACCATATTAAACTACTTTTAGGCTTTACCATCAGAAAGGTGTGTCATGACTCCATCTACCGTATTATGTGAATGATGCTATGTCATCTGCTCAACAGTCTTTGCAGACATGAATAACCTTTTACATTCTAAGAGTGATTGACAAGTATCTTAGTTTTCTATATGTGACATGAGTCATTCCCTTACCAGTTATAAGATTATAACCAAGCATGTCCACAAGTTCTGCATTCAATCAAATCTATATTTTCTAGATAATATAACATGCATAAAGTATGGACACATATCAATTTTTTGGTATCATAGATCAAAGGGTTTCATCATAGATTTAGCAGCATTGAAGTTCTCTTTCAACCAATTTTCTTAAGGTAAAATGCTTCTCACCCATTTGACTATTCTGTCATAACTAGTCTCACTCAACCCATAATCTGACTTAATGGTGAACATAGGTGCAATGAACAATAATTTACTGTGATTTGTGCTCCCATTCTATAATGGTTTGTCAGAGTATTTCAAAAGATCAAAAAACCTGACTGTGTCTGTATTTGGTTCTTCATTTATGATTGAACATTCTCCTACATCACTCTGATTTATTCCCGTTGCATCTGTAACCATACTCCTATAATGATTACTATTATCAGCAACAACTCCATGCACATTGCTAGAACTAGAAGTTGACCCAACCATCATTTCTATCATAGTTTCATAAGAAACATATAATTCTCTGTGTACTAACCAACACAAGTATTTTTTCACAAATTTTTTTTTTATAAAAAACACATCATAACAATATCTAAGTTGACCCAACATTAGCTCTTAGTCAAGAAAGAGCTCTCTATAGTTATAGTGAGTGAAGCTCTCGGTTAGAGAGAGCAGGTTCCTCTTCATTGTGCAGCGTTTCATCTCTTTCTCGGTGGCTGTGTTTCATTTCTTTCTTTTTGTTCTTAGAAGTAACGATCTTTCTTTGCTTGGTTTAATGCATATGGAAAAATCTAAGAAGAAAACTTCACTTCTTTGATTTGTTCAGCACGATTATCATTGACAATCTTCTTGTCCCTCGGCTGGTTCATCTAGTGCAGTTAGGGCACAAAATCGGGGCAAATCACCTGCCTTGCAAGATTCACAGACCCATACCTTAGCCTCACCCTCACCAGCTCGAGCTAGTATG
>Ga0325402_1007414_pt1 | contig 10412 bp, 11 predicted proteins | sample PopdelMetagenome_22_FD_207212 | JGI IMG/M metagenome (GOLD analysis project Ga0325402, IMG submission 207212) | Populus deltoides microbial communities from Bellville, Georgia, United States - Xylem-PdKOR-R3 | ecosystem: Host-associated > Plants > Phyllosphere > Stem > Wood/Secondary xylem... | reverse complement strand
TTCATGCCAAAAGGAAATTATATATATATAAACCTGGATTTCGTACAGTATTGCTAAGAAAAAGTTGAAATTTGGAAAGTCAAGCAAAACGTTTCTTAACTTTTACTCTTTTCAGAGTTTTGGGAGTAAGACTCACCAGACCCCTTCTCTCATTCGATGCTTGCTTCCTTCGAGCTCTTTCAAACCCCATATACAAAACAAAAAACAAGCCATCGTTTTAAAGTCAAGCTCTTCCGTTCGAATGCTATTGGATCAAATGATAAAGATTTTGTTGAGAAAAAAATTATTTTTCTGAGATGAAATGAAAATTAAATTCATGTAAGTTTCTCATTCCTTAGCCTGAAAGATACATGGTCATAAAATAAGAATTAAATACAATAGAATTGACTGAATGATAAGGTCGTGAAAAACCTTTCTCTTTTATATTTTGGACACGAAATAATATATTATCGTAAAACATGAAAGAATTGAAATTTTATATTAAAACACCATATATATATAGTATGAATTATCATATTTCCTTAAATTTTGAAATTTTTTTTATCATATTTCCTTAAATTTTGAATTTTTTTACTTAAAATAATATATTTTTTATATTTTTAGAATAATTTTTAAAAATTAAACAAAATATACTTTCAACAACCACAATATAACAGTTTCAAAAGACAGCACGCACTTGAGAAATTTGAGTGGAAAAACAAATAAAAATAGTCGTGGTATGTGCTCAGAAGTCAATGGTACACAAAACCTCACAAGCCATCGTTTCAGATTTGATGCGTGTCTCCTGCGAGCTACATTGAAAATATGGCTCAAGGGGACAGTTGACCTATAAGAAAATTACGATTTTAACCCATTAGAAAATCTCTCTGCACCGTTTTCTATGTGTTCTTGAACTCTTCGTAGTTCTTCTTCTGAGTCACTTCCAATTGGTGTTTCTAATAAAATAATTGATGGCTTATGGCTTATAAAAAATTAATTAACTCTTTTTAATGGTTGGATGTATACATGGACCACTAAATTACATAATTACCCCTTCAAGTCTATGGCACACTGACATGGTGTTTACTTGGTCGAGTCTGGCTTTCAGTTTTCCTACTTCCATATATACTCCATTGAAGGTAGAAAAGAAAAGCCAAAAAGAATGAAATGCATGCTCCGAACACAAAAATCTTCCTATATATAGGGTTAAAAGAGAATATATGTGTGTGTGTAAAAAACACTAATATATATATATATATATATATATATATATATATATATATATAAAACACTAAATAAACCTTAATTTTTTTTAGATTAACATGGGTGTTTGGGTCAGCTTACGCGCACCTCGACTAATTCCACGAGTCCTGAAATTAACGACCGTGTAAGTCTCCAGTGGCCTTGAGGTTTGTAAGACTCTAACTAATAATTTCTGAAGAGCAAATTTAGGACCTGATCAATTAAATTATCTCCTCTAGAATGAATTCTTGTTTATATAAAGAGGATATACAAAGACAAGAATTCAATAGACAGATGGTGTCGAAATTTCTGTTGGAAAATTAAGGACCTATCTATTTTTAGTCCTTTTCTTATGTCCATGGTAAGAGGGAGGTTGTCACAGCCTTAGGCACGAGGGCATGCCAACGAGTCGCTGCTAGGCAGTGCCATCACGCAAGTGCGGGGCAGTATGCGTGAGCAGTGCAGATTTCGGCAGTGAGTATAACGGGTGCGTGCGAACAGCGGGTTCATGCTTCGCACCATGCTGGACTTAGACGATGGACTATCTAAGACACCTTGAGTTGCACGTGAGGACTGGTAGCTTGAGAAATCAGTTTGGGCAGTTTGGTTTGTTGGGTGGCAGATTAAGGAAGTTACTTGTGGGCAGTTGCGGAGCAGTTGTGAGGAAGTTGGCTGTCTTTGTAGAGGGCTGTCTAGAGGGAGTTAATCTATCAGGGGGCAGTTTTATGTGTAACTTCCATTGTATGTATGTGTATTACATAGGGCCTAAACAAGTGTAGCATGCAAATCGGATTGTGCATAGCACATTTACATTGTTATTGTGTATTCCATTTGTTGATGGATTAATAAAGGTTGGGTTGTTTCCTGTAAATTGCTTGTGTGATTATTGTGCCGTGTTGATCATTGGCTTGTGTTCTTGATTGCCGAAATTGGTAAGAGTTGTGGGGAAAACCTCTAGGTGTGTGAAACACTTAGACTTTAGGCAAACATGAGTGTCTTAGGAGGAAGGCTGAGTCTAGTAATGGGACTAGACTGCCGCGCGGGGATTAAGATTGCGACTAAAAATTATCCCTGTGACAAGTGGTATCAGAGCTTTGGCTCGTTTTGTTCGTTAAAGTTGCTGTTTGATGTCCAATGCCATCAGGCATGGAGGCAATTCGCAAGAGACTCTCTCAGGTTGAAACTGTTTTGGGTTCCTTGGCTGAAAACAAAACTCAAAGTGTGAATGACAGACTTGCGTATGCTGTGGAAATGGCAGAGAGGGCTGCGGGGCAGTATGTGGATCTTGCGGCAGAGGTAGGCAGCAAGATACGGATTCTGGAGAAGGAGATTGCGGTGTTGAAAAAGGCAGTAGTGTCTGCCCCCACTAGTGGTGGCTTGTCCAAACCTAGAGTACTAGAACCTAAGCCATTCTGTGGCGCAAGAAGTTCCAAAGAGTTGGAAAACTTTCTGTGGGACATGGAGCAGTACTTCAGGGTGGCCAGGATTGGGGCTGATGAACAGGTAAACATCACAGCGATGTATCTGAGCAGTGACGCGAATCTGTGGTGGAGGACTCAGATCAAGGATGATCTAAATGCTGGGCGTCCTAAGATTGAAACTTGGGATTGTTTGAAACAAGAGTTAAAAGAACAATTCTTGTCGAACAACACGTCCTGGCTGGCTAGGGAAGATTTGAAGAAATTGAAGCAAGACAAATCGGTGAGGGATTAACTCAAAGATTTCAGTTCTTTGATCCTTGACATAGAGAACATGTCGGAGGAAGATAAATTGTTCAACTTCATGTCGGGTTTACATCCTTGGGCACAGGCTGAGTTGCGGAGGTAGAATGTCAAAGACTTACCGTCTGTCATTGCTGCCGTAGATAGTTTGGTCTACTTCAAGACAATGATGCGAGATGGTTCGGCTGCTGTCCCCTCGAAATTCAAGACTAGGGATAAGAGGGATGAAAAGAGGAAGAAGAAGAACTTCGGTGGGGGAGGATACAAGCTTGGGTTTGACAAGGGAAAGGGAAAGCAAGCTGATGTGCAACAAAGTAGAGACTCCAACAAGCCGAATGCAAGTTGTTTCATTTGCGGTGGACCACACTATGCAAGAGAATGCCCGAAGAAGGAAAGGTTGAATGCAATTCTTGTGGGTGACAATGAACAAGAGAAGGCAGTCACGCACATCAACCCAGTGCGTGTACTGAATTGCTTGATTGCTAAGATGCAGAATTTGGTGCTCGAATCCAGCCTTGTTGAAACTGACTTAGCACGGATTGATGTGCTGCGACAAGGTAAGTTGGGTGCTGGGGATACTCTAATGTATGTTAAAATTAAAGTTAATGACAAGGAGATAGTTGTTATGTTGGATTCTGGTGCTACGAATACATTCGTTGCCGACAGGTTGGTAATGCAGCTTGGGTTGCGATTGAGTAACAGCCAGACGTCGATGAAGGTAGTGAATGCTAAGGCGTAGAGGATACTGGGCATGGCTTATGGCGTGCCTGTGGTGCTGGATAAGTGGCAGGGAAAGCAGGATTTGCTAGTGGTGATGCTTGACGATTTCGATGTCATTCTTGGCTTAGACTTTCTGAAGAAAGCCAAGATTGCGTTGATGCTCATTTGGATAGGATTCTGCTTGCGAATGAGGTATGTCCTTGTTTTATTCCTTGTTATAAGGCAGTGGTGGTTGAAAGTCGAAAGGAGGGGAGTATCTTGGTTTCAACCATTACGATCAGCAAGGCCTTGAAGAAGGGTGGGGAAGTGTTCTTGGCAGTAACTGTGACTGAGGAGTCAGAATAGGTTGGGTCAATGCCTGATGTTATTGCTAGCTGTTGGAGGGGTATAGAGATGTGATGCCTCCAGAATTGCCAAAAAAGCTTCCACCAAGGCGTGCTGTTGATCACAAGATTGAACTTGTGCCTGGTGCGACACCACCGTCGCAGCCTCCGTATCGCATATGCCCAAGGGAATTGGGCGAGTTGAGAAAGCAGTTGACGAAATTGATTGACGCAGGATTTGTTCGACCGTCGAAAGCTCTATACGGTGCTCCTGTTCTGTTTCAGAAGAAGGTTGATGGTAGCTTGCGGATGTGTGTGGATTATCGCGCCTTGAACAAGGTAACGATCAAGAACAAATACCCTGTGCCGCTGATTCAAGACTTGCTTGACAAATTGAGTGGGGCTTCTATTTTCACAAAGCTGGACTTGAGGTCTGGATACTGGCAGGTTAGAGTTGCTGAGGGGCATGAGCACAAAATGACTTGCGTGACAAGGTATGGGTCATACAAGTTTATGGTGATGCTGTTTGGCTTAACCAACGCTCTAGCTACTTTTTGTAATTTGATGAATGATGTGCTTTATGAGTTTTTGGATGAGTTTGTGGTCGTCTATCTAGACGATATTGTTATTTTTAGCCGATGTATGGATGAACATGTGGTGCACTTGGATAAGGTGTTGCGTAGACTAAAAGAACATGAACTGTTTGTTAAGAAAGAGAAGTGTGAGTTTGCTAGTTCCGAGATCACATTCTTGGGGCATTTGGTGAGTTTTGGGCAAGTTCGGATGGATTAGAAGAAGGTGCAAGCTATATGGGATTGGGCAACCCCATCAACGGTGCCTGAGTTGAGGTCATTTTTGGGCTTGACGAATTACTATCATCGATTCATAGAGGGTTACAACAAGAAGGCAGCCCCTTTGTCGGATTTGTTAAAGAAAAATCGACGTTGGGATTGGTCCAGCGAATGCCAACTTGCATTCGACAAGCCGCGGAGGGCTGTAACGTCTGCTCCAGTGCTGAAACTGCCAGATTTTGAGAAAGCTTTTAAGGTGCACACTGATGCTTCGGACAAGGCAGTAGGGGGTGTTCTAGTGCAGGAGGGTCATCCAGTGGCTATCAAGAGTCGAAAGCTAAGCGAGGCAGAACATAAATATTCAACACATAAAAAGAAATGATAGCCGTGGTGCATTATCTTGGCGTGTGGAGAGTGTATGTGTTGGGGCCGAAGTTTGTAGTGAAGACGGACAATTTGGCTAATACTTTTTTCAAAACTCAGAAGAAGCTGTCGCAACGGCAGGTTAGGTGGCAGGAGTTCCTGGCCGAATATGATTTCATGTGGGAACATAAGCCGGGGTGACACAATCAGGTTGCGGATGCATTAAGCAGGCGTGAGGTGCTTGCTAATTTGATTGCGATGGATCATGTTGAATCCAATATGCTAGATCGGTTGAGGCAGGCTGCTGTGGAAGATACGACTTACGTCAAGTTAGTTGATCTCGTACGAGAGGGGATCGTGCGAAGATATTGGATGGATAATGGCCTTCTCTATGCTAAAGGGGGCCGAATCTATGTTCCAAGTGGGAAGTTGAGGAAACACTTGCTGGCTGAAACGCATGACCCGCAGTGGGTTGGTCATCCATGACGAGAGCGTATGTTGGCTCTCCTGGCAGAAACGTATTACTGGCCGAACATAGAGTTTGACGTAGAGCTTTACGTCAAAACTTGTTTGGTGTGTCAACAGGACAAGGTGCTGAGGCAGAAGGAGGCAGGGTTATTGCAGCCTTTGTCGATACCAGAAAGGCCTTGGGTTTCAGTTTCGATGGATTTCATAGTGGAGTTTTTGAAAGTCGACGGGATGGACGCTGTTATGGTGATTGTCGACAGGTTTTCAAAGTATGTTGTCTTTGTGGCTACACCATCAGTATGCATGGCTGAAGTGGTTGTTGGTTTGTTTTACAAATATGTGGTGAAGTACTTTGGGGTTCCTTCGGATGTGGTTAGTGATCGCGATGTGCGATTCACTGGACGATTCTGGACAGTGTTGTTTGGGTTGATGTGAACAAGGCTGAAGTTCTCGACAGCCAATCATCCGCAGATGGATGAACAAACGGAAAGGATTAATGCATTATTGGAGGAGTACCTTCGACACTATGTGATGGCAACACAAAGAAACTGGCTTGAGTTGCTTGATAGTGCACAGTTTAGTTACAATCTCCATAAATCGTTAGCGACAGAGTTGAGTCCATTTGAGTTAGTGTCGGGGATGCAGCCCCAAACTCCAGCGGAGATAGCAGTCCAGAAGACCGGGGGAAGGAGTCCAGCCGCATACAAGTTTGCAAAGGAGAGGCAGGAACTCTTCGAGCAAGTGCAAGACAGTTTGTGAAGGGCAGGAAAGCGTATGGTGAAATATGCTAATCAGAAGCAGAGACCATTAGAGTTTGATGTTGGTGACAGGGTGCTCTTGAAGCTGACTCCGCAAATATGGAAAAAGATTGTTAGGACAAATCAGCACCGTGGATTCATGCCAAGGTATGATGGGCCGTTTGAGGTGATGAGAAAAATGGGTGCTATTGCTTATAGGCTGAAGCTGCTAGAAAGGTTGAAGATTCATCCCACATTCCATGTTAGATATCTTAAACCTTTTCACGAAGATGTTGAGGATTCGGAAAGGGACAGATCACTGAGGGCTCCACCTACGATTCAGAAGCAATTTGAGCGGGGAATCGTGAAGATTTTGGACCATAGGAGACTTGGTCAGCATAAGAAAAATCGACGGAATGAATTTCTTGTGAAATGGGTGAATGGTGAGGAGGTTTCGTGGGAGAGAGACACTGACTTGTGGCAATTTGAAGACTTGGTGCAGGACTATCTTAGGACTGACCCGATGAGGGCATCGACTCCTTCTGGTGGGGGAGGTTTGTCACAGCCTTAGGCGCGAGGGCGTGCCAACGAGTCGCTACTAGGCAGTGGCATCACGCAAGTGCAGGGCAGTATACGTGAGCAGTGCAGATTTCAGCAGCGAGTATAATAGGTGCGTGCGAACAGCGGGTTCATGCTTCGCACCATGCTGGACTTAGACGATGGACTGTCTAAGACACCTTGAGTTGCACGTGAGGACTGGCAGCTTGAGAAATCAGTTTGGGCAGTTTGGTTTGTTGGGTGGCAGACCAAGGAAGTTACTTATGGGCAGTTACGAGGCAGTTACGAGGAAGTTGGTTGTCTTTGTAGTGGGCTGTCTAGAAGGAGTTAATCTATCAAGGGGCAGTTTTATGTGTAACTTCCATTGTATGTATGTGTATTACATAGGGCCTAAACAAGTGTAGCATGCAGATCGGATTGTGCATAGCACACTTACATTGTTATTGTGTATTCCCTTTGTTAATGGATTAATAAAGGTTGGGTTGTTTCCTGTAAATTGCTTGTATGATTATTGTACCGTGTTGATCATTTGCTTGTGTTCTTGATTGCCGAAATTGGTAAGAGTTGTGGGGAAAACCTCTAGGTGTGTGAAACACTTAGACTTTAGGCAAACATGAGTGTCTTAGGAGGAAGGCTGAGTCTAGTAATGGGACTAGACTGCCGCGCGGAATTAAGATTGCGATGAAAAATGATCCCTGTGACAAGTGGTAACAGATATGGAAAAAAATTTCTGTTGAAAAATTAGGGACCTATCTATTTTTAGTCCTTTTCTTATGTCCATGGTAAGAGGGAGGCCAATATGGCTCTGTTGTCTTTCATAAGCTAGTTCGGATTGAGGAGTATCCATCGGAGACTTTTACAGTGGTTATCGATGATTCTAAGTTCATGGAATAAAACTCAGTTTCATTCCTAAAAGAATGCATTTTTTTTTATAATTGTAAGTTAATTATTTATATAAAAAACAGTAAGAAATTATATATATATAAACCTAGATTACTAAGAAAAAGTTGAAATTTGAAAAGTCAAGCTTAATTTTTTTTTTCTTGGAGTTTTGGTAGCGAAATTCTATTTATTTTTTTATTTTAAAAGTATTTTTAAAAAAGTTTAATTTTTTTATTTTTTTATTTTATTTAAATTAATATTTTTAGATTATTTTATATGTTAATGTTAAAAATAATTTTTAAAAAATAAATAAATATTATTTTAATATATTTTTAAATAAAAATATTTTAAAAACCAACAACGATCTATCTCTCACACACAATAAAGACTCACCAGACCCTTTCTCTCATTCGATGCGTGCTTCCTTCGAGCTCTTTCAAACCCCATATACAAAACAAAAACACAAGAAGATGATGGCAGCCTCTCCTCGGTTTACTTGCTGGAAGTTGGCGACACGTTTGAGAATTTTGAAAGGATAAAAAAAAAAAAAAAGTCGTGAAATTTGCTCAAAAGTCTATGGCACATAAAACCTCACAAGCCATCGTTTCAGCTTTGATGTTTGTCTCTGCGTGATATTTTTTTTTAATTATTAATGTGAATATTTGAATTAGTTTATATATGTGACTTAATTATGTTTTATGAATTTTAAAATTAACGATCATATAAATCTCGAATAATCCTGAGATTTATAGGACTTTAACTCATGACTTTTATGAAACAAAACTAAAACTTTATCAGTTGAAATACACCTCTCAGTATAGTTTTCAGATCTAGCTCGGTCCAAGGCTCAGGTTCCGAGTTTTGACCGGGTCACCCAGGTTAATTTTTTTAAAATCAAAATGATATCGTTTTAGTAAAAATAATAAAAATCAACAGATTACAACCGAGTTTTTAACCGGATCTTATTGAATCACACCGAATTTTTTCTTTTCTTATTTGCTTTTTAATCCAGCCCACTTCCATTTTTAGATCAGCTGAATTCAAGTTCAACCCTCCAAACCATACCAAGTTTCAAAACTATACCGCTAATAGTTCTCCTACGCTACATTGAAAATAAATATGGCTCGAGGGGACAGTTGACCTATCAAAAGTTTACGATTTTAATCCATTAGAAAATCTCTCTGCAACGTTTTCTATGTGTTCTTCAACTCTTTGTAGTCCTCCTTCTGATCAGTTATCTCCAATTGGTGTTTCTAATAAAATAATTGATGGCTTATGGCTTATAAAAAATTAATTAACTCTTGTTAATGATTTTATGTATGCATGGACCACTAAATTACATAATTACCCTTTCAAGTCTATGGCTCCTGGTGTTTACTTGGTCGAGTCTGGCTTTCAGTTTTCCTACTTCCATATATACTCCATTGAAGGTAGAAAAGAAAGGCCAAAAAGAATGAAATGCATACTCTGAACACAAAAATCTTCCTATATATAGGCCTAAAAGAAAAAAAAAGAAGAAAAAACAATATGTAAAAAGCACTAAATAAGTAAAAACTTTGTTTCTCTGTACACATTGCAATGTGGATTGTGGAGAACAAGTTCTTTTACTATCATGCCTTTTTAAAAAAAATCATTAGTTAATGGCAGAACTATTTTCGTGAAAGGTACATTTCTTTCAACATTTTAAAATTGACCAAGGATAGGACGGGAATTTCATTTTCAATTTGCATAATAAAATGATTTCAATACCCTTAAAAGGTAGATAGAAACATGGCGTGGTACGCAAGGCGTCGATCTAGAGTATGTTTGGCAATGTGATAAATTTTTTAAATAGCTTTTCGTATTGAAATATATGTTAATAATATTTTTTTTTTAAAAAATTATTTTTAACATCAGCACATTAAAACGATCCAAAAAGTACAAACCATACTTAATTTTAACAAAAAAAATAAATTCAAAATTTAACAAAACACAAGTTAAAACACACAGCCAAACACTCTCTTACTAGTTGAGTCATTGTCATCAAATATACTTCCATTTTATTTAGTTAATTATTGCCAAATTGTATTTGATTGGTAAATATAAAAAAACATTTCTACCGAGTCCAAATTCCAAGCTGAAGAAATGTCAGAGAAAAAACGCACACATGTTATAGCTAGCCTATATGCTGCTTGGTCTCTTAGCTAAGAACTACATATGATCTTGTTTTTATTTTTTTACGAATAAATGGCAATTCCGAAGCAGAAATTCACCCTGCCTTTTTTCACCCTTCTCTTGGTTAATCTCTGGTCCAAGCAAATGACGATCATGGCAATGGAGATTATACCAATAGGAGTAGTTCTTGATTTGAACTCTACAGTTGGAGAAATGGCAGAGAGCTGCATGTCCATGGCAGTCTCCGATTTCTATGCTCTTAATGTTGATTTTAAAACGAGACTCGATCTTTTCACTAGGGATTCCAGCAGTGATGTCGTTGCTGCAACTTCTTCAGGTATATGTGTAAATTCTCATAATTTTCTCTCACACGCACAAGGCAGACAGGAGGTTTAGCTTTTGTGAAGTACATGATAGTTGCAAATTTTGCTTTATGTTTAAATGACTATTGTCAAAAAGTGAATTGCGCTTTAA
>Ga0325402_1007411_pt1 | contig 10415 bp, 4 predicted proteins | sample PopdelMetagenome_22_FD_207212 | JGI IMG/M metagenome (GOLD analysis project Ga0325402, IMG submission 207212) | Populus deltoides microbial communities from Bellville, Georgia, United States - Xylem-PdKOR-R3 | ecosystem: Host-associated > Plants > Phyllosphere > Stem > Wood/Secondary xylem... | reverse complement strand
AAACCAATGGTAAGTTGTGCAATGTTTTCTGTCAGAGTGGTAGTAAGGATGCTAACAGTTGGTCGATGATGAACCAGCTAGCATGATCAGGATTAGGAATGGATCTTGCAGATTGAGTGTCAGTAGTTAGGATGGTGAGAGATGGTTAAGGAATGGTGTCATCAACATATCCCCAAAGTTTGGCACCGTGAAGGTAGGGCTTAATTTGCTAAAGCCAGGTGAGATAATTGGTTTCAGTAAGTTTGGTGAATTGAGCAGTATTTTGAGAGAGAGCCGAAGAGATGGTGGCCATGAGAAAGAAAAAGAGAAAAGGAAGAGAAATGCTAAAAGAAAAGAGTAATAGGTGAGGATCATAGGTTTAGGCTGATACCATGTAGAAAATAGTTTTTCTTCTTACTTCTGTTTACAATATACAGCTATATATATAGCAGAATTTGTTTGACTATTACAAGAATTATAAATAGTATTAAAAACTATAATTATTAAGAATCAAAACTGATCATTGGTTACTCAATCAGTTTTGACTAAGAAGAGAAAATCTCTCTTCAGTTAGATAATCAGCAGAGGATATCTCTAACAATAGCATTCTAAAAATAACGTAGTTTCACTTTCTATGTTGTTCATGTATATTATGATTGATTTGAAGTTGAAAAGTGTGCCTCCAACTGTTGGACCTAAGTCCATTACAGGCTGCTCATATCAGAGCTGATAGGGCTGTTAAAGTGACCTGATGATCATACGAGTTCAGAAACTCTTGTTGACCACACATGGATCATTTTGAGAAGCAATTACACCCTGATTCTACTTGAAGTCTACAAGGGTAATATATATGGCGTTCTGTGGTGAGTGCAGTTGTGGGCTGCAGCATACTTTCACGAATTTAGCGATATGCTATCAACTTCGAACCCTCAACTATCTTGCATTGAAAAGAGGTTGATGAAGCACAATTCTATAACTTCCCCTCCAGAGGTTATGTAGAAACTTTTCTAGCCATGGCGAGAAGTGGTGAGCAGTCCATGGCGTTCTCCAGCCAGAAGGCCAAGAAAAAAACCGACTCAGAGAACTTCCGGTGCTTAACCTTGGCGAATCATTATATCGTTTTACATAATTTATGTTCTTAGATGTTTTCTTGTTTTTTTTTCAACTTCTTCACCAGCAAGGATTCCCTCTCCTCAAAGGACATTCCAGTCTATTAAGGCTCAGTAGCCTGTTGAGGCTCCTAATAAAGATGATGAGGAAGCACATATATTGTGGACCAGTTATATGAGGCTCGACATGATCCTTACAGCAAATTCTTCTTTAACAAGCGATGACAACACAGAGGAAGCTTCTGGGGGAGAAGTTGGAGAGGATGGCACCAGTATTGCTGGAGCTCCTTCAGGCAATGAGGCTGACAGTAAGTCTCTCTTAGATCTGCCATGGTATGGAGTTAGCATGGAGTATACTCCTATGTGTGATGTTTCTGAGCACCTGTCCTTCGAAAAGCCAATGTAGCTTGAAGAAACTGCTCCCCAAAAAGAACAAGAACTAACGACTGAAGCAGTTGTTCCTTTTGAAGAATCTGGTTCCCCTTCTGCACTGGTGGTCGAGTAAGAGTTAGTTGTAAGCAAAGTCAAACCAGGCATGGCCATTCCTTTCTGTAGCCAAAAGATAAGTAAATTTGTTAATTTACTTCTTTTTTATTTTAAGCAACATTCACCCCTAATAAAAGCTTTTTGTTTTTGTTTTTTTTTTTAATGTCAGGGCACTTCGGATAAGTTGTTCACTTTGTTATCCCCACAAACTGCATGAGAGGCTTCCATTCCTGGAGTGGATGGAGTTAACCAATAGAAGAAAGCCTTGCTAACCAATGGCAAAGAGATTCTGACCAGGCCAAAGTTGATCATCTTCAAGGTTTGTTGGAGCACATCTTCTCCCAAGGTTTTCCAAAGTAAATGGGTGAACATAAATAGGAGACCTTGCAACAAATTTAAGAGAATATTGGCCAACTTACAACCGCAAGGGTATCTTCTTTAGAAATGCTAAGGATCTATGAGGTTTCCTTGGAGTCCATGCAGTCCCAGAAGCAACCATGGGAAGCTGAATACGCGTCTGCTTACAAAGCCAGCATTGTCTTTAAGGACCTCACAACGGAACTTTAATCCTAGCAAGCCAATGTAGCTTGCTTGAGAAGAGAGCTAGCAAAGCTGAAGCAATGGCCGCTGAGACCTGAGCTGCTGTGAATCAACAAGAGATTGAAGCTAGGAGTCAAGTACAGAAAGTCCTTACTTTGCAATAGTCAACGATCACAGCATTGGTTGAACTCAAGCAACAGAGGTCATCAAGGAAGAAGGCTTCCAAAGATCTCCAGTCTATTGCTTCTACTTGAGAGGGGTTTAGAATTAAGCTAGAGGGCAATTTGTCCTAAATTATATGAACAATTTTTGTTTTGATTATATAACATAAACAATTTTATGCACTCAATTATAAATTTAACCGTGTGTGCGCATAATTTCCTCTTCAATCAGTACTTCTACTACTTGAATAAAAATGTCTCTATCCTTTATCACTCACTTGACTTGTTTGCATACAATAAGTTCTTCATTTCTTCTAAATAACTTCAAATATTTATAGTAATTGAAAATTAAAAACCAAAAGTAAAGTTATAAACAGGAATTTTCTAGCCCACTTGTGATCTCGATCCCTTATTTTTCTCAAGACTTTCAAGGCAATTGCTCATCCTAGTTAGCTAGATGACATGCTCCTCTCTTAAGAACTTTGATGAAGACATACATGAGCCTTCCCATTTTGGCAACTATTTTCCAAACTTTGAACTCTTATGGCCAATCGATACCATGGTCTTCCACACTAAATCACCTACAGAAAAGTTCTTTGATTGAACATTCTTAGTATATGTTCGTTCTCTCAACCTTTTTCTTGTGAACTAACAAGTGATCCAATGCATTAAATCTCACCTCGTCCAAGCTCTCTGATTCTGCTAGCATAACAAGTCGATATATTACACTGTGGACCACATGGAGAAAGCCTTGCAGAGAACCTCTCACATCACCTGATTGTTGAGAAGTATAAATGTAAGCGAAATAGGAAACTGCTACATTAGGCATTTCTTTTTATCATCATGCAGACCGAGCAAGAAATTACATTTCCTTCTACTAGTGGTTTTGGAATGAAAGAAACTGGTATTTTAATCAACAAAAGTGTGAACCCTGAAAATTTATAATTTAAATATGCGGATGTGTAAACTTTTATATAAACATAAAATTGAAAGTGATATGATTTTAGTGAGTGAAGAAAACCAAGATAAAAAATAATAAATAAATAATGATATATAATGGAGGGGATGACCTCCATAAAATGAATTTTAATTTAGAATTCATAAAGATAGAAAAATTGATAACGCGTTTTGATGGATAAAATAATGAGAAAAATAATAAAATGTTTCTAAGAAATAAGTGAGGTAATAAAAAATAAATTATAATAACGGATAATGCAATGCAAAAAGTAGGACTGAAGGTGTAAGCACCGATTAAAAAAACCACGACGTTACTTTGAAACGGTAATAAGCCCGGTAAACAAATAAAGATGAAAATTTTAAAATGAATATATTCCAAAATAATAAAATGACCTTAAAGGTTTAGAAGGATAATTGATATGATTTTAAGTGAAGATTGAATAAAAAAAATCTGGATTGTTGATGAAAAGTCATGAACTGATCAATTTTACATTAGAAAGCAGAGCTTTCAATCCAATCATCGGATTGGAATGAAATTTTGCATAAATTCTATTAGTATGTTTTCCTACCTCGGTTAAAGATCTCATCCTAATCAGAGTTTGATAGAGACTAGCGATTTAAACAGAAACAAACCAGATATTTTACATGAAAAATAAAATAAAATACATAAAGGCATAACTAAGGGATAAAATTGTAATTAATGAAAAATATGTCTTTAAAAAAGCAAAGAGGCCACCAGCCTAGAAAAAAAAGAGAGAGAGAGAAGAATATGTGAGACAATAGAGAAAATTCGGCTAGAGAGAGAAGTGTAGAATTTGGAGGAGGCAATAATGCTCCGGCGATCATATCTCTGCTATCCACTGTTGGATCATGCTGATGTTTGGATATATTGTTCTTCTTACACTACACTACTAACATACCAGAGAGATTTCAATGCACATAATTATTTTGACAGCAATCATTATCGGAAAGTTCCTAGAAAATAAAAGGGAATACACCTGCAGGGCAGTTTTGGTCGCCGGTTGATTTCGCTATCTTCCACCGTTGGATCATGTTTATTTTTGGATATGTGGTGCACCTAGATGTTTCCTTCATTATGGATGATGGAGATCAGAAACAAAATCTTCGGAAAGGTTACGTTTATGTTTAACAGTAGCTCGTCAATTTTCAGGTTAGCTCGGTTTTATTCAGATCTAGGGAGATCCAACCGTTGGATCATTCTGATTTTGAGATATATGGTGTAAAAGTCTAAGCTCTATATTCAAACTGTTGGGTTTGATAATACAATCTATGATGGATGACTTATTGTGTTTTGAATCTACTGCTAGTTTTGACAAAATTTAGAAAACTTGATTAAATACATGTTTTGATGAAATTAGAATTGTGTGAGCGTATGGAAGATGTAATAGTAAAATATGTTCTTGTTATTAATGTTGTTATACAAATTATTGTCCATAATAAACATGGAGGAAACATCCATAATGAAGGAAACATCTAGGCGCACCACATATCCAAAAATAAACATGATCCAATGGTGGAAGATAGCGAAATCGACCGGCGACCAAAACTGCCCTACAAGTGTATTCCCTTTTGTTTTCTAGGAAGTTTCCGATGATGATTTCTATCAAACAGATTGTGTACTTTCAAATCTCTTCGGTCACTTAATAGTGGAGTGTAAGAAGAACAATATATCCAAAAATCAGCATGATCCAACAGTAGATACTAGAGATATGACCACCGGAGCATTATTGACTCCTCCAAATTCTGCACTTCTCTCTCTAGCTGAATTTTCTATATTATCTCACTTTTTTTTTTGTCTGGGCTGGTGGCCTCTTTGCTGTTTTAAAGGTATATTTTCTATTAATTACAATTTTATCCCTTACTTATGCCTTTATGTATTTTATCAATTTTAATCCTAACATCTATTATACCCATTATGGCTTTTCCATATAAATCGTCAAACTCGTCATGTTTTCAATCCAATTTTGGTTTATAAATATATTCAACTTGCATATTTCTTGTGTCCATTTCGACACATTCCAATGTTTCTTTTGACCTTAATTATGGTGGTCAAATGAGATTAGGTTGACGAATTAAATAGATAGATGGATGTATGGTATTCATATGATCATATAATGATATACTAGGAGGTCCCAAGTTATCGACAAAATCATATTATACTTCTAATTTTATTTCACATCCCGATCCAATCATCCTAGATCTCAACCCAACTCATCATCATCAACACAACACATCTTATTCACTAACATCATATAATGTAATTCAAGTGAAAGATTTGATTTCAACTATAAACATGCATGGTTAAATAGGTACTTGAAGTTACAAACATTAGATTAAAGTCATACATTTAAATTTACGAATTAATATTATATTTCAAGCTTTAGGAGATAAGACTCTTAATTTACAGGAACTAGGAGAATTTCTATATTAAAATAGTAAATAGTTGTGATATATCATGGTTGTTAAATTGTAACGAGTACAACATGAAATTGGGATAAGAAAAAGAAATTGAGGACAACAATAGTTATATACAAAAGTAATTGGAAAACTACAACAGTGACAAGAATTACATGTTAATCGTAATGGACTTAAAATGGTGGATCCTAAAAGTATCCAATACATTAGTTAGCCACAATACCAAATACTAACAAGTGAATAGATATATAGTTGATAATATGACAAGCTAAGGTTATGAAATTGAGACTAGGTCATCTGGATGGTGGTTGACACGATATTTAAAATAATTGACATGTTACTTATAATTTTGTTTGGTAAGGAGATGTCATTAATAGTGTGACTAACAAGAACAATCATTGGATAAGATAAATGTGATGTTTAAGGTGTAGTTATGTTATAAATTTAAGAAGTAAATATAGGAATACAACGTATCCATGAGAAATAAAGTGATGTATAATAAATAAATAAAAAGTGTGTTTAGTGGAAGTATGACATGCTTCAACAGTGGGAAAATAAGGTGAAATGATTTCCTCGTGACCAACATAAGAGTTGGGTTGATGGCTTATTGAATTTAATTGCCTATACTTTTATATAGAATCCAAGACATGTTCCTTGTATCTATGTTACAAAAAGGAGAATTGAAAAGGAGAAATAAGTACCCAATAATATTTGCAAGTATATGTAAAAATCCTAAATTTCAAGGATGAAATTTCTTGAAGGAGAGGAAAACTAGAAAAGAGATGAATTTAGGAAATGAAGGGAACTAATATGCACTGATGATGAGACGTAAATGAACGTTGATTCAGGAGTTGATACTTAATATTACGAGTGTTTGTGTACAGAAGTTGAGTAATTATGGATGCAGAGTGTTATTTGGTGGGCTTTAAATAGGATTAGGATGTGAAAATAAGATAATATGAAAAGGTAGTTAAGTTAGTGTAACTACTAGTGGTATACTGAGAGGTCCTCCATAAATCAAATAATGGTGGAAATTTTAAAATGAATATATTCCAAAATAATAAAATGACCTTAAAGGTTTAGAAGGGTAATTAATATGATTTTAAGTGAAGATTGAATAAGAAAATCTAAATTGTTGACGAAAAGTCATAAACTGACCAATTTTATATTAGAAAGCAGAGCTCTCAATCCAATCATCGGATTGGAATGAAATTTTGCATGAAGTCTATATATATATATATATATATATATATATATATATATATATATATATATATATATATATGATGTATTTTGAATTAATTTATGAATTGTAATTGATACAATTTGAGAATTGTGTACTGTGCACATGGAGGATGTCAAAGAAATTATGACTAATAATATAAATATGTTGTATTGAGGTTTTGTGTTGTTGCTGGCATGATAAAAATTTGGTGGTAATTATAACAATGTAATAAAATGCCAATAATAGTGATAGATAATGAAATTTGGCAAGAAGTCAGTAACTAAGAAAATGAGTTATTATCTCATGATTGTGGGATCGGTTGCAAGTAATAAATGTGGAACCATTGTTTGACAATACATTAGATGATGGTAAAGGATTCATGAACAAAATAAATTTGAAATATTAATAGAATGATAATGTAAACAATGGTGTTTGCTGTCTTGATGAAATATGAATGGATAGGATGAAACCATATATGAATTTATATTAAAGTGAATATTATATGATTGTTTATGCATAAGTAAGTGTTGATATAAATGCTATCAATTCAAACTTGTGACATAGCGTACTGATAGAAGTGAGACTGTTTTGTGATTAATGTCTTAATCAATAGTTATGTCAAGTCGATAGCTGGACCCTGCATATTAAGCCCTTACCTTAATTGGCAACACTTTATCTTGACATGCAAAGGAATACTAGCTTAGTACATAACAAAATGGACAGTGCAAGTTTAATACTGGCATCGTAGATATGAGGTAAAGGCTTGTAAATTAGTTATGAAAAGCATTGTTAAATTACTTTATGAGAATCTACCCTAAAATCAGGAATGAATTAAGGATCTTAAGCGTAAATTTAAATGTATGACTTTAATTTCATGTTTATAACTCTAGGTACCTATTTAACCATGCATGTTTATAGTTGAAATCAAATCTTTTACATGAATTACATTATATGATGTTATTGAATAAGATGTGCTGTGTTGATAATAATGAGTTAGATTGAGATCCATAATGATGATAATGAGTTAGATTGAGATCCATAATGATTGGATCGGGATGTGAAATAAAATTGAAAGTCTAATATGATTTTGTCGATAATTTGAAACCTTCCACCATAGTCAAATAAGAGAAAAATAGGCCTATGGTCTGAGCCCGGTTCATCTAAATTGTAAAATATACTAAAAAGGATCAGTGTTTTATTGTGGACTGCACAGTGCAGTCCACAGTAAAACGCTGAGCAACTGCTTTTTTTTTTTTGCTTTTTTACTCTTTTTTTAGCTGTTTTGCTTTTTTTTATTTTTTTATGATTTTTTTTATTTTTTTTTGTTAATGCTAATTTTTTTCTATTTAGTTATCAAAATTTCATGACACATGTTCCGGGTTTGACGGGTTAACCCGGATTTTTTTTTCTGGTTTTCTTTTTAATTAATTTTCTCCAGTGCAGTCCACAGTGAAATGATGAGCTGTTTTTTTTTTTTTGCTTTTTGAAAATTGCTCAGCGTTTTACTGTGGACTGCATAGTGCAGTTCACGGTAAAACACTGAACAACTTCTTTTTTTTTCTTTTTTGCTTTTTTTTAAGCTGTTTTTTTCTTTGTTTTTTTTTAATGAATATTTTTTGTTTAATTATTTTTGTTAATGTTAAATTTTTTTCTATTTAGTTATTAAATTTTCGTGACACAGGTTTCGGGTTTGACAGGTTAACTTGAATTTTTTTTTCTGGTTTTCTTTTTAATTAGTTTTTTCGAGTGCAGTTCACAGTGAAACGCTAAGCTGTCTTTTTTTTTTTGCTTTTTGCTTTTTTTTAAGCAGTTTTTTATTTATTTTTTTAATGAATATTTTTTTGTTTAATTTTTTGGTTAATGTTAAATTTTTTTCTATTTAGTTATCAAACTTTCATGACACGGGTTCCGGGTTTGACGGGTTAACCCGGATTTTTTTCTGGTTTTTCTTTTTAATTAATTTTTTCATTTAATTTAGTTTGTTAATGTTAAATTTTTTTCTATTTAGATATCAAACTTTCATGACACGGATTCCGGTTTTGACGGGTTAACCCAGCTAATTCTGGGCTAACCCGTAATTGTTTTTTCCTATTTAGTTATCAAACTTTCATGACACGAATCCCAAATTTGACGGGTTAACTCAATTAATTCAGATTTTTTTTCTTTTTCTTCATTAGTTTTTTTCTTCATGTAGGCTTTTCTTTCGTTGTTTTTTAAATTAATATTTTTTTTGTTTAATATTTTTGTTTTTTTTTTTGCTTTTTAATTATTATTCTTTAAAAATTTAGTTTGTTAATATTAAGTTTTTTTCTATTTAGTTATCAAAATTTCATAATACGGATCTCAGGTTTAACGGATTAATCTGGTTTGACGGGTTAACCCAGTTAATTCAGATTTTTTTCTTTTTCTTCATTAGTTTTTTTCTTCCTGTAGGTTTTTTTTCCCTTTTTTTCTTTTTAATTAATCTTTTTTTTTCACTTTAGTTTATTAATGTTAATTTTTTTCCTATTTAGTTATCACACTCTCATGATACGAATCTCAGGTTTGACGAGTTAACCTGATTTGGTGGGCTAATCCAGTTGATTCAGATTTTTTTTCTTTTTCTTTATTAGTTTTTTTCTTCCAATTTTTCTTCTTTAAATATTGTAATTAACTATAACTAAAAGACAACAATCTTTTTTCTTTCAATTTCATAATACGAATCCCAGGTTTGATGGGTTAAACTAGTTGATTCAAATTTTTTTTGTTTTTCTTAAGTAATTTTTTTTCTTTCAATTTCATCTTTTAATATCGATTTGATTAAGAATTAAACTTTATGATTTGTTTTGTTTACTGTTCATTAGATTATTGTGATCTCATAAGGGGATTTTACTGTACCTCTCCTTGCAAAGAACTATTCATCAGAATAATTCTTTGCTTTATTGTTTTTTTCTTTTCAATTATTATTTTTTTAATTTCATTTTGTAATATTAAAAAAAATTTCTTTTTTAATTATTACACTTTTATAACAAGACCTTGCAAGCATACTCATATCTAAGGCTCCGGGTTTGATGTTGCAACCAAACTCACTTACACTTGGATCATGCAAGTTTAATATTATTATTAATATTATAAATATAACTTTTGGATCAGGAATAGTAAACACACCCAATACTCTTAGATATAATTTTATAAAAAAACATAATATTCTTAGATTTTAACTTTTTTTAATATTTTTTATACCAAAAAAATTAATCCGCAGCGTAGCGCATGCCGTGAAATACTAAAGCATAAGGATAATTGCGCTGCCATGATAGAGAAGCTAAATAACGATCAAGCATGACCAGCACAACCTAAATCCACCAGAGCCAGCACGGCTATAAAATCTTGAAAACCAGCAATCTTTTGAGAATCAGAGGCATTCCCACCTATTTTTTTCTCTTGAAACAGAATTGTGTTGGAATCATCTCCTAGCAACAAAGGAAAATTTGAAGAAATGAACATGATTGCAAGAGTGGTAAACTGATTTTCCCTAACATCATC
>Ga0325402_1007408_pt1 | contig 10417 bp, 4 predicted proteins | sample PopdelMetagenome_22_FD_207212 | JGI IMG/M metagenome (GOLD analysis project Ga0325402, IMG submission 207212) | Populus deltoides microbial communities from Bellville, Georgia, United States - Xylem-PdKOR-R3 | ecosystem: Host-associated > Plants > Phyllosphere > Stem > Wood/Secondary xylem... | reverse complement strand
CAAGAGTTCAAAAAAGGTTTAAGGGTTTGGTTTTGCTAGTTTAAAAACAATGAGAAAGAAAAGCAGCGGCAAAAATCTACCCTCATTGAAGATTTCAAGCTTGGAAGGTATACTCTTACAACCTTTGAAGGTGGAGTCCACGAGGCCTGTTGGATCATCTGTTTATTGTTTGATGCAATGTTTTTTAATATATTGACATGAAGACTGGTACCCAAGTATGTTAAGATTGCATTTTAGTTTGATTTGAAATATGTCAAATGTGTCAGCAAGGTGTTGATGTTTTTCTGTTTGGTTAATGCATGGTTTCAAGCTCCTGAGTTTTGGTTTAGCCACATGGAATGTCAAAATGTCAATTTTGAATCTTAGATTGGTTAAGCATGCTTGTTTTGATTTGGCAATTTTGGAAAATGGAACTTAATGCATGTTTATGATGATTTGTTGTTTTTGTTAGTTTCTTTTGTTTCAACTATACTTGGTATTGATAATGTGATTTATTGGAATTAAAAAAGCATGTTTTAGATGCCTAAAATAACCAGGTTTAACAATGGCTGGCTTTACTCTAGACATGTGCTGAGTTTCTAAGGTAGTGTTCTTAGAAAGAACACTACCTTAACTCTATGATTTGGACAATTTCCGATCCATTTATTTGCATAAAACTTTTCAAACAACTTGATTAGCAAATAATTTAGGTTTCTTTTGACGGTCCAAAAATACATTTTGATCAAATCGTGGCTTTTCAGTGATAATCAATGGTTTTTGACGTTTGATTCTTGATCTATAGATGCATAATAATAAAATGATGCCTTTGTTTACTTGAAATCTAGTCTGGTTTAGGTTTCACATTGTTAGGTTTAAGCTTGAATGATATTTGTGTTCTTTATTTATTTTGTGTTTAATCCGTCTTATTTAAGAAATTTTGATTTTTTATGTTTTTCTCATGTTTAATCTATTTTGGCTTTGAATCTTTGTTTTTGGTTTGCTTTCTGGTCACCCCAGTCGAGTCAAAATCAGGTCAGATATTTAAAGCTTTGTTTGGTTTGCTACTTTTTTTTATAAAATGATTTCTGGCCTAAAAAGGTGTTTGGCAAACAAACTCTATGCCTGCTTTTGGAAGTTTTTCTAAAGAAAAAGTGGGTCTTGCCAAACATGGCCTTATAAAAATATAAAATAAAAAAATAGTAATATAAAAAAAATGATTTTTTTTCTGTATACAACCCAATCCTTATAAAAATTGCATTTTATATAAAAAATAATTATAATTTTTAGCATTGTTTTAAAAAATACGTGTATTGTTTTTTCTTTTGCTTTTATTTTGAAAATTACAACAAGTTATTTAAAATTCCTTAAGTATTTGGCTAATATTTAAATAGCCCCTAAAATTTTTAATTCATGAGAATTTATGGTCAATATTCTAGTATAAATATTGAACATACAAGTAGATTGGTATTTAAATAATAGGAATTGACCGGAAAATTCTCATAATTATTCTGAATATTCATCAATTTTATTTAAGAGTATTTTTTCACCATAATATATGAGTTGTGAAAAATTCTTTAGTCTTCCAGGATAGGTGAACCATGTTAGGGCACCTACATGGACCTTTCCATAAGAATTCATTTAGGCATACGAGCCTATGATAAATTCGAAATGCCAGATTTATTTTTAAGAGTAAATTTTTTTTAAGTCATAGACAGACCATCGGTTAAGAACCCATCAGAACCTTTAAACCATATCTAGACTACACAATGCAAGCTACCTTATGTAGGGTACGCTAAGGATGCTAATATCTTACATAGTCATAACCAGCCCCTCACCTTTGGAATGTCTAATAAAGACCAGTACACTCAGGTCTCCTAGCAACCCTAAACAAAACAACTAAGTGGCGATTCCTTGACCCTCAACGTCGTGCGCCCACGTGTGACAAAATGACTACTCTATTGGGGAGTTTTTTTTTACAGTATTGGACTATGCTTTGTGAGGTTCTTGTGGTTTATATGATTTGATGTATTTTTGTATGTGGCTTGTTTTTTTATTTTTATTTTATTTACGGCTTTAACATGTTTTATCCTGCTCATGCATGTATGTTGGATATGAATGGATGTCTTTATGCGTCACTAGTTTATTTGTGATTTATCATTTCGAAATGCACACACATAGAAACTTCAGGTTAGGTAAGGGAGTAACAACTTACCCTATGACTTTCAGTCAAAGTTTAAGTTTGTGAAACTATCTGAATCTTTGCTGAGTGCTTAGATTGATAATAATTGATATACATGTCATCTCATTACCTACTGAGCCCCTATATTGCCTTCACAAAGATGATCACTAGGATAACAATATACCTTTTTTAGAGATCAAATAGTAAACCGACCATGTCTTACGTAAAAAGATTAGAACCTACCTTTAAGGTGTATACTCCTTACATGTGCTTTGCATCAAGGGAAGCCTTTTATATAACATCTTGAGTTCAGGACTTACGAGTAACACAATGGCCGTCACTTATGGAATTTTCATTGTACAGTTTGGGCAAAAATCAAATTTCTTACTCATTATGCAAGAGTAACAATCATGTGTCATTTTTTGAAGGACAAGTTCATCATATAAAAACATGCTCATACATTTAACATGTGTGCTCACAAGTTGAAATATAGGTCTTTTGAATCTGGTTTTCCCTTAAAGAGCCAAGAGTTGTCAGCAATTGACAGTGTTAAAGAGGATTTGCTTGACTTCCAATCCAAAAGCATCGTTGTAGTTTTCTTCAATCTGGTAACAAAATCTTTGTTTTACCACTCAGCTCGAGACCTATGCACCGATGTCATTTATGAAGTTTTAATGTTTTCATCAATAGAGACCATGGGGAAATGTAGGCTTCCTTCCAAGGAGGGTAACAAGTTCACTTATGAATTCATTTGCACGAAGCTACACAACCAAAGAACCAAAACTATCTTTGGGTTCTTTATACAAAGCATGATAAAAAAATAAATATCATGTTTTCTTTGTTTCAATTGACACTCTGAACCCCTATCCTGAAATGTTATTTGATTTCCTTCATGACCATGTGAAGATTGTGGCATTTATAAATCGAGTGTTACTTTGCCACACATATCATGGATTATAATTAGGAAGAGACAAGAGGCTAAGGCTTAGACATTTAAGCTAGGCTTCTCAGCTAGATATTCCCTATGTTAGGTAGTTGCAGACCTAAAAGGGAACACAATTGTAAAATTAGGCACTAGAACTGGATGGAAAATATCATTGAAGACCACTTGCATTATTCTTAATTGATTGAAGAAGTACAAGTTAGACATGATAAAGAAGATCTTGTCCCCAACCATCTTAAAAGAAGGTGCACATCCTTCAAACAAATCCTGGAACTCCATAAGAGAGTTCCTTAGAGCCTTTAACTACGCCCAAGAGCTCTGGACTTTTCCTCTAGTAATAAAGAGCTCAGCCCTCAAACCATTTTAAATGGCCTTTGCCTCAAGGATCCCCTATTTTAGGACATCCATTTCATTTTGAGCCGTTTGAAGCTGCCTTTTAGTGTTGCCAGCTGAAGGACAACACCTTGCATGTTATCCTTTAAAGAGGTATAAGCCACCTTGAGGTCCCTCAGTTCAGCCTCCATAACAGCTTTCTCCTCTCTAAGTCGTTAAAAAGCAGTTTGATATGCCCTATATTCAATGATGGCCTCCCTTACATGTTTCGTCTTGGTCACCCAACACCTTTTAAAATAGGCGCACATCATAAAATTTTACAAAAGACAATATGGTTATAAACAATACTAATAAACTAAAATAAATGATGGCCAGACAAAAAAGGTGTTTACATTAAAGACTATTTGTCTAGTTAAGGCCAAATGGCGGCTGTAACTCTTATCATGCATTAATAAAGATATCTAAATGAATTGTGAGAACCCTCTCTAATTTCCTCACCACCTCGAGGCTAGCCTCCCCAAGGCTAGACCTCCCACCAATAATAGTTTTCATGGTCTGCCTTTCCTCCTCAGTTAGGGTGGGGAAAAAAAAGGGTTTGACCAAGGATGAGTCTAGCAAAACCATCATTAAATCTTTATTCAGCTTCTACATGAATACCCTAGGCAGAGGTCCCAATAATTATAGCCTCTTCAGCCAAAGTTAGAGGTAGAGATAAAAAGATCATCATCACCAATGAAGCCTCAACAAATGAGGTTAGAACACTAGTATCCACAGCGGTGGAAACTCTTTTTCTTTCTAAAGCAACAACAACACTCATAATTATTTCAATGAGGGTTAGATATGTTTGACCCCTAGCTAAAGGAGTATAGTTACCCCTAGCTTTTATTTGTAAGGGAGTCTTGGCTTTCACTATTGCTTCCTCAAGAACAAAATCCTTATGAATGATATACTCGTCCATGTTGATGCTGTCATACTCTATCTCTTTTTCAGTAACAGTTCCACTAACATCAAGAGATTAGGACCCGCTTCTTAATACAGACATACTTCCTTCTATAAACCTAGTTGAAATCTCATTTTCTTCTTCTTCTTCTTCTTCTTTGTTATTAACCCTAGACAAAATAAAGTCAGATATGAATTTAGATGTATAAAAAATAAAGGATAAAAAGGTTGCATACTTTATAGCATGATCTGTTAATGTCTTTTGGCTATTTTAATGATGTCATACTCGGTTGAGGCCACTACCAATGCAACACACATTCTCTTTTCATTTGAGATTAGACGAGGCTTATTGTTCACTTCACAGGAAGGTACTCTTCAATAATAGGAAAAACCCCAAACTTATTGCATTTCATCTAGGGCTGACTAGCCTATTATACCTTAGTATCAGCCACCTCCTCCTCTATTTCTTGACATGTGCAGGCTTTCCCTACAGAGTCCCTTTCATAACTCATGTGGGTCTGTTAACAAAGGTAAAGAACTAACATATATCATTTTCACTATCGATCTCAGCAACCAAATGGTAATAGGTCCAAAAAATGCTAACAATAGGTTCGATTCCAACAAGCCTAAGAAGTTTATCAAAGGCACCCAAAATCATCTATCTATTAGGATATAACTGACCTAGACTTAACCTATAATACCTTAATACTTCCCTTGCAAACTCGTGAATAGGAAGGTATACCCCAACTCATACATACAAATGAGGGTTGTAATTTCAAATAGACCCTAGGCAGAACCTAAGGTCTGTGGCTAATGCGCTCAACCCTAGCAGGCAAATAAGTTATATATACTCTCCTAGTTATTGACCATTAATGAATGCCATCTTATGTACACTCAAGGTGCTAGGGGCATCGTTCTTAGGGGCCTGAGGTAGCCCCTCCTCACGAGGTTTCCTAGCAATGGTAGAGGACGAACTTCTCTAACAGGGATGGACGCTAATGCTCCATCCTTTCTAGTTTTGGGGCCTAGTTTGATAGACTTTTATCCTCTACTACTTCCTTCAGTTTTAGGTTAGAACCTGAACCTCCTCATCGAAGGCAACAATATCATTGTTTCTAGGGTCAGATCTAACTTTTTTTTTATCCATTTTTCTATTAGAAAAGGAGAAATAAATTTTTGATGGGAGATATCTAAGATGATGGTTTCTTTTCAAAACAAAGTGAAACTGGCTCGAAAAGTCTTCAACAAAACTGTTTTTTTTTTATATAAAGATTACAAATAGTGAAAGAAAAAAAATGAAAGCAAGAACGACTAAGGTTATAAAGGAAACAACTTTTCACCTTCATCATTAGATAAATAACATTTCATATCATCTCAAGTCTCTAGAAATCTACTCAATTACTACATTGAATGCACCCCACCATTTTATTCCCCAAATGACATCTTTTTTCATGAAAGTAGGCCATTTAGCCACAAAGAATCCCATCAGTTCCGCGTGGGACAAACAAATCTCATAAGGAAGGTAAAATGTCTTTCATTAATCAATAAGGACTAGCCATCTGGCTATGAAAATTCTTAATAGTTCTATAGAAGACAAACAAATCTCATAAGAAAGGTGAAAAGTATTTCTTTAATGCTAATAACCTTTCAAAATCTTTATGTAATTAATACACAAAAACTTAGGGGATACTGATGGGTCAATGCATTTTTTATATGTTTTCTTAAGAGCATATGATTAAAAAGACCAAAGGCATGATAATATCTCAATGTATCTATGCTTAGCAGAAACATCAAACTTATATTACATAGGCCTGACTTACTTCCAGGTCCAACATCCTTAGATTTAACTACGCATTAAGCCCAAATACAAGTGAGACTGACAAGATGCTAGACCCAACCTTCTTAGGTTTAATTACGCGCTAAGGTCAAGTGTATATGGATATGAGAAGTTGTCAAACCCAACTACCTTGTGTTTAGCTACGCATAGAGCCTAGGTGCATATAGGTCTAACAAGGTTTTAGACATATAAAGTTGATAATCTTTTTAGGGTCTATATGAGTCACAAGGATATGTTTGTTTATTCTTATGTCTTTTAACATTAAATATTAAAAGTCAATAATGATCATCTCTCCATATCTATAAGTACATAAAAAGTCTTCTAAGGTTCTACTATATTTCTATCAATATTAATTTTATGTAAGAGATATGTATCCCTTATTAATACTACTAGGAGGAGAAGTTATTTCAACCATTCAAGCAATATGACAAAGTTTAGATATTGTATATACCATTTGAATTGTCCAGGCAAAGAGTTCATATTTTTTTATTCTCTAAAGTATTCATACTTTTATTTTAAAGCATTTATCGTATACAACTAAGAACAACCACTTTTATTCTTAGAATTTAAAGCTTATTCTCTTATTTATTGCAATCTCTTATTAGAAGTCACTACCTTTATCATTGAAAGGTCCTTAAATCCCATTAAAATGGATTGTTTTGCAGGTGTCAGGTTTTCTATCACCAACCATCAACTTCATGAACTCTGGAGAAAGGAAAATTGAAGTGAATATGTTATTACCCACTATCTAAACACTAAAATAAATCATTTCTAAGTATATTGGATTTTTAGAACATCATCAATATTGATTTGTTTTAAATGAAGTGTTATACATGTAATATTTATATGTTAATTGTGTTTGAATTTTAAATTTGATAAATTTACATGAGATTGACAATGGTTGTGATGACAAAGCTACAAAGAAGCATGATGATCTTTTGATAGACATTGATGAGATTGACTCAGTGTCATTGATAATTTTTTCAAATTCTACTCATTTGGACAAAGAAGAACTCAATATGTTCATTGTACTATAGTGAAGGTGTTGACAATGATGTATTTATATGTGTTGCATTAGTTTTCCAGGTGCTTTTGCATCAAACTTGAACTAAAATGTTATGTGATCTTGAACTTTTCTGAACTTGGTTATAAGGATGTTGTTTGTGCTAGAGTGTTTGTCAAAACAGGATATTGGTAATTAATTACTTTACTCTTTACACTTGTAGCTTGCTCGATTGCTTTTGTAAGTAAACTAGGATGTTGTTCTTTTTTCTGTGTGTAAACTTTTTAGCAAGATGAATTAGTGGAAGGGGGTTTGAATTGTTTATCTTTTAAACCTAGATACGAGGGGATCCTAGAGTGATAAATCCCATTTTAGGGATGATTTTGTAGCTGAATGTCTTTTTTCTATTCTCTTGGGTTGACCGAGGACCTAACCACCCGTCGAGTCAACTTTTGAGTCGAGTTTAATAACCATGCATCAAATGCTTAAACTTGGTCTTAACTCAACCTAAGGAACGCCAAACTTGTTTTTAGCTCAACCCTAGGAAAGCTTCAAACTTGTTCTTGGCTCAACCTTAGAAATGCTTCAAACTTGTTCTTGACCCCCGGGACACTCGAACTTAACCCTTACTCTACCCTAAGGTGTATTGAACCCAATCCTAAACCAATCCTTATACTTTGAACTTCATTTATGTACCCTGAACTCATTCCTAATTTGATTATTACTGAAGTCTTAAATTATAAATTACTGGTGTAAAAACAAGTTTTGAAAACTTTTGAAACCCATTTTTTTGTTTTCATTTTTTTAAAATTTATTGTTAGTTATCAAAACAAAAAAATTAAAAACAAACAAGGTTTCATGTCTTGGTTTATTTTTTTGAAAAAAATATATGAAAAAACAACAAAATTATAAGAAAAACTAAATGATTGGGGGAAAACACTATAGCTTTCCTCACAAAACATTCTGGATTGCTATAGTGTTTCTCCACATTGTGTTTTTTTTTACACCTGGTTTTTTTCGTAATGAGTTTTTTAAAATTATTTTTGTCGATTTTATTTTTAATATTGAGATGACTAAAAATATAGTTTTGTAATTTTTTTCCTTTTATTTTGTCTTTCTATGAGGTTAGTGTGGTTTGTCAAGATAACCCTAGTTGCCTCAGTTTATAGATGTGGTGTGTTTTTTTTTAATGGTGTAGGGAAAAACACTGTAACTTTCCTCACAAAACATTGTGGATTGCTATAGTGTTTCTCCATATTTTTTTTTGTTATTATTATTTTTTTAATTTTTTTAATATTGAGATGGTTGTGAATTTAGATTTATAATTTTTATTTTTATTTTGTCTTTTTTATGAGGTTAGCGTGGTTTACGGGTTTGTGGAGGTAACCTAGATTGTCCTAATTTATAGATGTGGTTTTTTTTTTAATTGAACTTGACTTTTTTATAGTCTATTTTTTTCTCACATTGTTAAAAAAATAGTTTTAGAAAAAAACCATGTTATTAAACTTTATGAGGTAACAAAAATTAAAAGATGTGGGGGAAACCATTGTTCACCTAACACCATTGCACTATGGATTACAATAGTAATGCATAGTGTTTTGCTTTATTTTTATTTTTCTTTTTGAATTTTTGTTATGATTTTTTTTCAAATCTATTTTTATTGATTTTATCTTTTAAAATTGAGATTGTTGAGAATTTAACTTCATAATTTGCTTCCTTTTATTTTGCTTTTATATGAGGTTAGCATGGTTTACGAGTTTGATAAGGTAATTTAGGCTGCCCCGATTTACGAGTTTGGTAGGTTGTTTTGCTTTTTTTAATTGAACTTGACTTCTTATAGTCTATTTTTTTGTCATATAGTTAAAAAATAGTTTTAGAAAAAAGTCATGTTATTAAACTTTATAAAATAACAAAAATTAAAGAGTGTGAGGAAACCATTGTTCAGTCACACATATTGCACTATGAATGACAATACTATCCACATTGTTTTTCTTTTTTTCTTTATGGTTTTTAATTTTTGTTATGATATTTTTTTCAAATTTACCTTTATCGATTTTATCTTTTAATATTAGGATGATTGAGAATCTGACTACATAATTTCTTTCATTTTATTTTACCTTTCTATAAGGTTAGCATGGTTTGCGAGTTTGCCAAAGTAACCCGGGTTGCCATGGTTTATGAGTTTGGTGGGTGTTTTTTTAATTGAAGTTGACTTTTTTATCATCTATTGTTTTCTCATATGGTTAAAAAAACAGTTTCAGAAAAAAAATGTTATTAAACTTTATAAAGTCCATAGACCTATTCACATATTTGATTAGTTAATTTGGTTCGCGGGTCTGACAAGTGTAGCTTTTTTATATATTTTATTCATCTTTAGATATTAGGTTAATTAAGAATTCAGTTTCATAACTAGTTTCGTTTTGCCTTTTATGAGATTATTGTAATCTATAAAAACATCTTGGTATTGGGTTGGTATTTGATTTTACAATCATCTATTTTTGTTATTATATAGTTAAATAAAAAATAGATTTGAAAAAAAAATTATAATCCTATTGGAGTTCATAACTCAGTTTACATGTTTGGCGTACTAACCCGACTTACTCGATTCACAGGTTTCACGAGTTTACCCACCAATATGATATGTTTTTTCTATTTTTGGTTTTTAATTATTTTTAATTTATTCCTTTTTGATTTCATTATTTAATATTGGATTGATTGAAAAATGGATTGCATTATTGATTTTTGTTTGCTTTCTAGGGATAATTATCTCAAATAAATGTCTATTTTTAGGTTGGTGCTTAATTTCATGAGCGTTTGTTTTTATCATATAATTAAATAAAAAATATTTATAGAAAAAATATTAAACTCAATAGAATTCATGACCTGGGTTACAGAGAGGCGAAGTTGATCATTATCTCAATATTTTTTTAAAAATTATTATTTTAAAGTTTTTTTTTAAACTAACTCATATTTTTATCGATTATCAATATTATATTTAGATTAATAAAATTAATTAATTTAAATCAAGTTAACGTTTATACAATTTAATTATTTGAATTAAATAAAAAGTTGAGTACGAAAATTTTAAAATTAATTTATACTATTAAAAACTTCTCATATTTTTAATATTTTTTTAAAATATTAATCCAACCCACACTACAGAACTGTTATTTTAAAAGGCGAATAGTAAACATGAATTTAGAT
>Ga0325402_1007406_pt1 | contig 10419 bp, 7 predicted proteins | sample PopdelMetagenome_22_FD_207212 | JGI IMG/M metagenome (GOLD analysis project Ga0325402, IMG submission 207212) | Populus deltoides microbial communities from Bellville, Georgia, United States - Xylem-PdKOR-R3 | ecosystem: Host-associated > Plants > Phyllosphere > Stem > Wood/Secondary xylem... | reverse complement strand
AAAAAAAAAAAAAAGAACAGAACTAAGCAGTAAGGGTAGTCTTTTGATTTTTGGAGTTTCGGTTCATTCCTCGATACGGTATTCATAGGAGGCGTGAAAAGAGAATGAAAAGAAAGATATACGGAGAATGTACAAATCCATCCCAAAACTATAATGGTGGTAATGATTTAATCCTTCAAGAAAATAATTTATTTGATTAAGTTCGAAAAGTATCCTAACAGTTTCGACTTACAATTAGGCCTTCCTGATATATAAAGGTGGGGATGTCAACCAAAAGCACTCGCAAAAATTGAGATAACCCGAACCTAATATAATCCAAATTAATTTCCTTTGTTGAATTGGATCAAACCACTATTTTAATTACATATTTTATACTCTTAGTGTGCCATTTCGAGGAATGAACCGAAACTTCAAAAATTAACTGTCTGCTCACATGTGTACGTATTATTACTGTTTACAGGAGAAATAAGGTTGAATACTCACACAACACTGCCAGCAACACTCCCTATATTATTGGAGAGAAAGGTATTCCGAAGGCAACAAACTCAAACCAACTAGGTTACCACATTAAAACTATGACAATGAAAGATTAAATTATTGGATCCGGTGTAAATTTTTCTAAATAATCCTACAGACAATTTTTATATAGGAGGCCAATTTATTGCTTAATGAATTACTGGATCTCTCATAATTAATCTCATAAGTTGTTGTTTTAAGTAATTTTGTTATTTTCCTAGGAGTTTTTGGATTTATTATTTTTATTTCATTAATGTTTTTGGATTTTAAGTTGTTTTCTAGTGGAAATAGGTTTTCCTAATCTATTTAAAGATCTTGTAAACCACTTAAGAAGACAATCATTATATACTTAATTTTTCATAGAATGAAATTATAAATTCAGAATTCACATTTATTGTAGCACGTGCCCGCACAACATCGATTATAATTTTCATTCGTTTGTTTGTTGGTTCTTAGGAGTCGCCATCTAATATTTGGTTCAAGGTCACTAGGAAACCCGAGTGCACTAGTCTAGTTAGAGATTCATGGGTAAGGAACTGGTTGTGGCTAGGGAAAGTATTAGCACCCCTAGCACACCCTGCCTGAGGTATGCTGCTTTGTGGTTTGATGCGGTTTAAAGGTTCTGCAATTGTCTTGTTAAGAACCTTTTTATTTAATATCAAAAACATTTTTTTTGGTATTTTTTGAAATATTTGCCTAGTTCTTGTGACTTTAATAAACTTGTTATTAAAGTAAAAAAATACATGCGAAAACATATTTTTTTGAAATTTTCCATGTTCTATGAAACTACAATATGATTTGTTTTATTTTATTTTTGAGATACTTAGTTGTATGCATGAAAATAAAGCATTTTTTTTAGATATATATTTTTGTAACATTTCGTAGAACACTTAGTATTTTAATATAAGATTTGCATTTTTATAATGTAAAAATACAAAACATAAAATAAATAAATATATAAAAAAACTACAAATCGTTTTTTTTTAAAGACTGGGTCTAGCTCAGCCTGGTCAGGCTGGGCTAGACCCAGCGGCCTATCCCGATCACTAGCCAAACTAGTGACTAGGCTGGCAAGCAGGGCCATGCGTAGCGCGAGCGTCCACAATAAAGGGGTAATTAAAATTAAAGCTGCACAATGTCTATGTAATTATAAATGGAAGGGGAGGGAGTGAAAAGCTTACCTGATCCACAAGCATTGCTGGGTGAAGCCTTTCCTGAGCTTGTCGCTGCAATTCTGGGAAGAAGCTAGGATGCCACTCCCTGCGTTTGGCTTCCCTTCCGTTCTGTCTTCTCTTTTTTGTTTCCCATTTTCGTGTCCGTCTCTTTTTCTTTGTGCCTCCCCCCCCCCCCCTTTCTTCCCCTGGAATGCTTTGCTTTGTTTCTGGTGCAGTGGCTGCTGAAGATAGAGGTTTAGAGGTGCTACTGAAGAAGAAGTCGAGGGCATGCCTTTTGTTTTTCGCTTCTGTTCATTCGTCCCCCCTTCATTCCCCTCTAGTTTTTTTTTCCAGTTCTTCTTTTTCTCCCCCTCTGTTTCTTTTCTCCTGTTTTGTTTTTGGTTTTCCTCCCTAATCTCCTCTCTGTGATCTCTCTTTTCTCCTTCTCCACTTCCCCTTTCCCCCCCTTTGGTTCGTGGCCTTTCTCTGGCTTTTATGAGGCCAGAGAATGCCATACCGTGGTAACGACAGGCATGCATCATGAGGGCCAGGGATAATAGCCGTGAGACATGCCCTATGATTGAACTGGCTCCACTGCCTTTACTACTAAAACAACTCCACTGCCTTTATTGCTGAAACGGCTTCTGAAGAAGACAATGAATAGTATTTCTAAAATGGCACCGTTTTCCAATTCAAAATGGATATTTTCGATTTGGTCATTGGAGTTTTGCAATTTTATAATCAAGCCTCCAGGTAAATTGTAACTGGATCCCTTGATTTTCGTGCAATTTACTAAACAGTCTTTGGTTTTGAATTTATGTTATTTGACCTTCAATTGATAAATAAACTTTCAATTTCTTCAATTTAGCCCATGATTTGGTCAATTTCAGCCCCTTTATTTACTCGTCTTTTTCGGTTTGGTTCTTGGTTTTGAATTGTTTTAATCAAGTCCCTAATTGACCATCAAACTTCAATAATTATGCAATTAAACCCTTGATTTGACCAAATCAAACTCTATAAAATTTTAATTTGACCCTAAAACTTTAATTTCTTCCAATAAAAGCCTAAATTAACTTAAACATCAATTTTTCTTGTAATCAAACCCTCTAAAAATTGAATTAAACCTTTGATAAAATTTAATTGAGTCCATAAACATCTGATTTTTTATATTTTTTTTCTCAAATTGAATTTTCTTTATCAACATGGCTCTCATCAGTCAACGATATACTGTGAAATTTTAATTTTTGTATTTTTAAACCTCCTCATCCAATTTTTAGTTATTTTTTGGGCGCTCCGACATCTTTTCTCACTACATATTTTTTTTTATTTTCTTTCTAATTTTTTTTATTTGTTTTTGTATTTTCTTCTTTTTTTGTGGGGATCTAAAAATGAATAACAACATTTATAATTTTTTTGACTCATTAAAATTTCCATGTATTTCTTGCTATTGTTACCTTATTTGCTTCCACATCAATCTCTTTCTAATTTCATATTGAATTTAACCAAACATCCTAACCAAAATAAATAAATCAAACTCACAATAGTGGTTCATTGGTTCAGAGAGGTGAGAAAAAAAGCTTGTGAGATGATGGTTCAGGGGCTCTTTGAAATTGTATTTTTTTTAAAAAAAATAAGAAATTGTTTTTTTGTATAAAATTAATTTTTTTATATTTTTAAATTATTTTGATGTATTAATGTCAAAAATATTTTTTAAAAAATAAAAAAATAATATTTTAATATATTTAATTTTTTTAAAAAAATAACCTCTACAACACGTAAAAACACCTAATTAATAATTCTCTTTCCCTGTCAGAATCCATGGTCCTATTTCAACTGATCGTTGTGCCATGCTAACTACGTGTCTGTGTAGGATTAATCTATCAACTATCTACGTTGACGGCAGCTTCAACATGGAGGAGGAGGAGGAAAAGAAAATTGTTGGCATTATGACTGATGGAGTTAGTGGTCGTTTGGTAACGTGGCTGTCGGTGAGGTTCACCTGTAGTCATATATAATATCATTCGGTAAGGGAAAAAAAATAATTTTCACTGGCAGGACCCACTACAAATTAAAATGAAACCGCAGGTTTTGGAGAAGCAGCATTTGGCTGCTTCTCCTGAGGCAGGAAGTTGTTCACTTAAACTTAAATCAGTTTTTTTTTCAAAAAACCAGGAAAAGTTTAGTTTTTTTTAATTATTATTTTGAAAAACCAGGAAAAGTTTAGTTTTTTTTTCCTGAAAAACCAGGAAAAGTTAAGTGATTTTACTCGCATTATTCATGTGAATGTGAATAATATTTTTTTTTATTTTTTAAAAAAATTAGTTTAAGGTGAATTAAATTTACTCGTACTGTAATCTCAATTTTATTCCTGATAATATTTTAACTAATTTTATTGCATGCTCAAAAAATTATGAAAACTGTAGTTTTTGTCGAATGAATTTTGTACGTAATGAAATTGTAAATTATTTTTTAAAAAATTGAGTTTTACTAGAAAAACTAGTATTTAATATTATTTAATAACACTACATAAATTAGAAGGATATCGCATGATGACGTAGCATTTGTAGAATTTGATTGCAATTCCAATTATATTCTTGCCGAGTCGGACCCAGTTAAAAAAAATCAGTTTTTATTTTTATTTTAATTGTGTTTTATTCAAAAAATTAGAAGGAGATCGCTTGATGACGTAACAAAAAAATCAGTTTTTGTTGTTGCGTGCTTAAGAAACCATGAAAAATATAGTTATTGTTGGATAGATTTCGTATGTGATGACATTGCATATAGTTTAATAGAATAATAAAAAATATTTGATATCAATATTATTTATTTCATGATGTAATAATAGTAGTTAAATCTATAATATTTAAATTAAAAATATTTTTTAATTATTTTATAGCCTCAATTTGAAAAGCATTTTTTTAACCAAACACGTTAAACTATTTTTTGTTCAATCTCAATTTTAACCACAGTTTTAACCAAACATATATTTTTCCAAACCAACTTCAACTAAAAGTACATTTTATAAAACAACTTTTTTAAAACCACAACCACAACATCAACTGCAATACCAAACACACCCTTACTAACGGTTTCTATGCTGTTGAACCGTTCTTTTTGAAATGGACGGGGCATGATATGGACAATGTGGCTAAGCATCATTGGCTTTCGTGCTTTTTTAGGTTTAGGTTGTTTTTCATGGCCGTGGAGTACACGCTCCCCATGGTGCCAGCATCATCGCGTCCGTTTGACTTGGGATTTGTTGCCACGCGCCGCCTTCACAGATTGCTGTCCTCGTGGCCGGAGCTCAACACTTTACTCGCTACTCTTAATACGGTACGCCATCATTGTATGTAAAACTTGTAATCAATGGGGATTAATGTGTTTCTGGTATTCTTTTCCCTGGGTCAGATTTGTGAGAGATGCGTTCATGGTATTTAGCCATGGTTGATTTTGATTTTTTTTTAAGATTTGATAATTAATTTGTAAGCATATGCAAGGACTAATTCTTGTAATCAATAGATTTTACCTTCTTTTTTTAGCAAGAAGGGCATCCCAGGTTGAATTTTGCTTTAGAAGTTAATATGTGGTTGTAGGCGTAGGTAGCTTAACTGTGGATATAATTGCAGCGAATTGCGGGCATAATTTTGAAACTCGATCCGGTTATTGATCCGATCAAGTGATTGAATCACAAGTAAGATGGGTTGACTCAAATAAAAAAAAAAACCCATAAAAAAAAGACAAATGGTGTTGTCCTGGTGGGCTAGTTCTCTAACGTCTCTCTCACTGAAAATGCCAGCCTGTGAGTGGCTTTCATCACTTCAAGAACTCGCCATGTCAACCTAGGTGAAGTTACCATAAGGGCCTAAGGCTCCTCCTCTTGTTCCAGTCCTTCCCCCTTTTGTTAAATTGTTATTAGCTACATAGTTGGGGGCTATTATTAAGATTTAGCCAGCAAAATCATTCACTCTTGTCAGAAGTAGAGTGCTTTGGAATTCTTTCATCGTTCTTGAGGCCAGCAAACAAACTCCAAAGACAAACCAGAATCTACCTAAAAAATTCACTTAAAAGAGAATCACAAGACCCTACAAGATAATGCAAGAATCTTTAGCTGAACCAGAACCAGGGGATGAAGTGGTGAAACTCAAGTTCTTCCTCAGTTATGGCAATCTCTAAGCTTCCTCTCTCCATTATCTTCTTCTTGTTGTACACTTCGTTTTTTACAATATCACAAGGTAATTAACAAAAACCCCATTTGTTTATCCACTTTTTCAAGAAACTAAGAACAACCCTTTTATGGTTCTCATGTTTTTGTGTTAAATTTGCAACTTTATCATCAAAAATAGCAGAGGCACAAAATCAAGCCCAAAACGACGTCGTTTAACGTCTATTAGTATAAAAAAAGACCGGGTCTTAGGCGGGTTTGACCGGGTGGCCTAGGTCCTGGTCGACCGGGTTTCACCAGGCCAACTCCGGTTTTTGCCTTCACCCGGACCGGTTCCATACCCGGGTCGACCTGCCGGGCCGGTCCGGGTTTTAAAACTCTGATTGCGGGGTTGAGAGTGCGGTTGCTGTTGCTTTTCAAAGTACTTTTTACTCAAAAACATATATCAATAATATTTTTTTAAAAAAATTATGTTTGAGATCAACACATTAAAATGATTTGAAAACATCAAAAATATATTAATTTAAAACAAAAAAATTCAAAATTTTTTAAAAATATTTTTGAAATGCAATGACAAAGGAAGAAGTTGTGAACCTGCACCCAGAAGTTGTGGACCGAGTTCTGTATTATAAAAAAAGAACAAATAAACCATTACCAGTCCCAGCTGAAAGAGCTAAATTCATTCGTATGGTAGGGCTGCAAAATTGGATCCAGAACTGTTACCAGCAGAATTTTTGAATTTCATAAGAGTCTTTGATGTTTCATACTTCGATGCAAGATTAATTCTTCGTCTCCATATTCCTCCATGCATAATCATCTTTGATTATTTGCCAAAAAGGTTCAATATCGTGATAGTCTATAAAATATGTTCTTGAAACTGTAAATATATTTTTATAGATAATTCATATAGATAAGTTTAGCATACAACAACCTAATATATATCTGGACTATTGAAGTGTATTTGTGACAAATGCATATGTAATACTAATTGAAAACAGAAACATTACTAGCATGAAATCTCAATCGACAACAGTTGAATATTAAAGGTTTTGTAACGAGTTCAAGACCAAAAAAAAGAGCTAAAGTTGTCTTGTGAAGCTTCTTTTTTTTTTTTTTTTTTGTAGGCCATTGACAGTTCTTGAAGAAATTAAGGAAGTGGAGATATTGTTGAGAAGAAATTATTGATAATAAAAGTCCGAAAAGAGCTAAAATTTTCTTATCTCTTGTGCCATTTCTTCCACAAGATCAAATCAACGTTCAGAACACATGACTTCCCGAGTCTACGAAGAAAAAGTCAAAGAATTTAGACAAGTTGGATGTACATCCCGTTCTACAAGCTTGAAGAAAATCGATAACAAATAGACTAATGAAAATAATTGCGGAGACTAAGGTCCGGAGACTAAGGTCAAGCGGAACAAGTCTGAAAAGATGACAAATATCCTTGACACCCAAGCCACCGTCTTCACACTAGCTAAATCAATGTCTATCATTTTCTATGAGTAGACATGATGCGAAATTATTTATTATATTGCTAATTTTGAGGTTTTGAAAAAAAACTTGTAACTTGATCAAACAAAAACCTTGTTTTGAAGAACTAAAATTATATGCAATTGATCATCTATATTCTATGCCTATAACGATACACGAATGAGAAGTATAAATCACAACGAAGTTGATCAATCATTTGAAAAATTTGCAAGTTCAATTAAAAACTTAGTATGAGAATTACTCAACTATATAAAGAGAAATAAGCACACAATATACAATAACTTCTAGTTAAAATCCATCAACCTCAAAAAAATATTAACAATTGGTTTATATAGTAGAAAGCTAACTCTAATTTAACATAATAGACTCAAACTTGATAAATAGACCTTAACACATTAAAAGTCCAAAATAACTAAAATAATAAAATAAAATCTACCCAAATAACCTTTAATGTCATAGGCTCTGTAACAAACTAAAAGATAAATAAATAATAACTCAACTAATTAAAACAAACACGAAGTCAAATTTCATAATTGTTGGCAGAATTGAAGCCCAACATCAAACAAATGGTTTTCCCTCATTTTGATGAATTAGAAGGTCTATCATATGTCACTGAAAATGTGATTGTTTACTTTCAATACAACTAGAATCACATCCAAATGCATTATGTTGCTCTAGTTATGACCAAAAAAGTAGTGAAAGGTTAAAACTGGCAGATTTGAATCTTATTATTCCAATCTTTCTATAATATCTTGGAACTCCTCAACAAATGAAAATGAATCAAATTAAACAATGCCTGTTATTCATTCATTAATATCCTTTCAAAGTCCACCTTAGCCCATGTATATTAAAGAAGTTCATTAATTGCATCCTTAAACCTTTTGCTTTAAGTCTCGTGACTAGATCTAATGAAACCTCTAATGGATCTCTTGGTGTTAAAGCTAGGATCACACCATTCCCTCTCTCCTCGAAAGAATTCGCCCTTAAATCATCACCTAAGTCAAACAAACAAACAAAGATCAGATACATTAAATGTAGTATTAATACTATACTCCCCTCGTAATTTCACTTTGTAGGCGTTATCATTGATTTTTTTAAGAATTTGGAATGATTTGTTTGCTCTTGGCATCAACTTAGATCTCCTTTGAACAACATCTCTCTTTTCTCATATGCACAAAAACTTGATCTCCTGGTTCCAATACCATCTTTAATTTTTCTTTCCTTTATTGGCTTTAAATGCATATTGTTTATTTTTCTTCTTAATATGTTGTTGTACCTTGGTATGTAAATATTTGACAACGTGTGCTTTTCTACTACCATCAAAACTAACTCTTTCATCAACAGGTAAAGACAATAAATCCAATGGAGTTCAAGGATTACATCCATATATAATTTCAAAAAGAGAAAACTTTATTGTAAAATGCACACTCCTATTATATGCATACTCAATGAATGACAAAAATCTTCCCACTTTTTAAGATTCTTTTGGATAATAGTTATCAACAATTAAGTTAAAGTTCTATTTACCATCTTTGTTTGTCTATCTGTCTGTGGATGACAAGTAGTAGAAAATAACAATTTAGTTCCTAACTTACCCCATAATACTTCCTAAAATTAGCTTAGAAATTTAACATCTTTATCAGACACAATGCTCATTAGAACACCATGTAACTAGACTATTTCCCTAAAAAAGATTCATTATATTTGTTGCATCATCGATTTTATGACTTGATATGAAATGTACCATCTTAGAAAATATATATACAACAACAAATATTGAATCTCTACCCTTTTTGGACCTAGGTAACCCTATAACAAAATACATGGATATATTAACCCAAGGTTTTTTAGGTACTGGTAAAGGTATATACAAACCATAAGGCATGACTTTAGACTTTGTTTTCTTACATGTTATGCATCTATCACATATTCTTTGAACATCCCTTTTCATGTTAGGCCAGTAAAAAAACACATGTAACATATCCAAAGTTTTAGCTACCCTTAAAATATCTCATTAAGCCTATCTTTAAGCACATATAAGCTTCACTCACAAGCGATTCACGCAAAGAACATTTAGGCATAAACAATATCCTATTTTTAAATAATAATTCATCATGCATAAAATACTTATCAAAAGCTAGATGCTCACAATTGTCCATACGAACAAGAAGTATAAATCATAATGAAGTTGATCAATCCTTCAAATACTTTGCAAGTTCAATAAAAAAATCTAATATGAGAATCATTCAACCAAACAAAGAGAAATAAGCACACAATATGCAACAACTTGTAGATAAAACTCATCAACCTCAAAATAAAGTTAATAATTGGTTTATATAGTATAAAGCTAACCCTAATTTAACTTGATAGACCCAAACTTGATAAATAATACTTAACGCATTAAAAACCTAAAATAACTAAAATAATAATAATAAAAAACCCCACTCAAATAACCCTTAAATTTCGCAAGCCCTATAAAAACTAAAAGATAAATAAATAATAGCCCAACTAATTAAAACAAGCCGATAATCAAATTTCATAATTTGTTGGTAGAATTAAAACTCAATCTCAGATGAATGGTCTCCATTGTCTTAATGAACTAGAAGGTCTACCAAATGTCATGAGAAAGGTGTGAATGTCTACTTTTCATTGCAACTAAAATCTCATCAAAATTTATTATGTAGCTCCAATTAAGGCCAAAACAGTAGTTAAAGGTCAAAACTGGCAAATTTGAATCTTTTTATTCTGATATTTTTGTAATGTCTGGAAGTTCCCTTACAAGCCCTTCTTGAACATGAATCAAATTAATCAATGCTTTTTTTTTTTATTCTTTTATATCCTCTCAAAGTCCATCTTAGCCGATGTATCTTAAAGAAGCTCATTAACTGTCTCTTTGAACCTCTTTGCTTTTAGTCATGTGTGACTAGATCCAATAGAACATCTAATGGATTTTATAGTGTTGAAGTTATGATCGCATCAAGACATAATCTTTGTTATTTCTTTAAGACTATCTTTTTCTTTACATTTAATATCATAAAAGAGAGATAAAGAGAATGTTTAAAATCAAAATTTTCTTTCATAATCTACGTAATTTTTTTT
>Ga0325402_1007404_pt1 | contig 10422 bp, 9 predicted proteins | sample PopdelMetagenome_22_FD_207212 | JGI IMG/M metagenome (GOLD analysis project Ga0325402, IMG submission 207212) | Populus deltoides microbial communities from Bellville, Georgia, United States - Xylem-PdKOR-R3 | ecosystem: Host-associated > Plants > Phyllosphere > Stem > Wood/Secondary xylem... | reverse complement strand
CTGATATAGAAAAAGACTTGAGTGCCTGTTATATTAACATTTGCTCATTTGTTGAATCATAAGATCTTTTCTTTTTTGTAATTTCGCATGCCTTATTAACTGTGCTGACAAGTCCTGTGTGTGTGTGTGTGTGTGTGTGTGTATTGCCATATTGGGTTTTTGCAATCTTTGCATGTTTGTGTCCTAATCTGATAGACGGTACCAAAGATGTTGCTTTCAAATGGTTGCTTTCAGTTTCTGGTTTTCATAATTTTAATTGTCCAAGATCCTTTGTAAATATCTAATGGTTTCGGCAAATAATTAAATATATAAATGAATCCTCTAAGCTCTAACAGGAGTGATCCCGTGATAGAATTTGAATGAATCTTGAAGCCAACCACTTTGGACAGCTAGGAATTTTAGAGTATCCTGTTAACTATTGGCGAAAACAATGTGGAGATTGCTACAATGCTGCTACATCATATATAGCTCCAAAACCCATCTTTCTTTTTCTTGCAATTCCCACCAGAAAGGCAGAGCATGAAATGAATGCTTAATACTGTCCTGAATTTTGGTTGTTTTCTACTGTATTTTTCGAGCCCATGCTTCCTATATTAGCATATCTAAGATGAAGAAACATACTCCACAACTTGTGATTATTGGAATTCATATTATCTTAGTCAAACTCGAGTTTCACGTTGTAAGATCATTGCTTGTTTTGTCAGTAAAGCAAGCTTTACCATTCTCTTTAAAAGCTCTTTTTATTTCTCTAATATTTGCAAAAGGGCAGAGCATGATCTAATGGTCTCTGTATGTGTTGCTTTAGCTTTCGGTATTCCCTAGAAAGTCTGATAAATAATGAGATAAAAGAACAACTTATGACGGTATTGTTGTTTAAAAAATCTAATGAACAAAATTCATATTTATCTCCTGGTAGGCTACATTTTGCTTATGATTTTAAAATAGTTTCATTTTAGTTCATTTAAAAAATCTATTTGCTGCCATGTTGGTTTTTTTTGTTATATTTAATTCAATTCTCAGCACTATACATCCGAATTGGTGTATATATTGATTCTTGAACTGCTGGATACATGCCGAGGAAGATCAATTACATAATAACAATGATTGTTCGCAATAAAAAACAGGAAAGAAGTTAAAATGAATAGAGTATAGTGAAAGTGATCATGTTAAAAAAGTTTTGATTAACCGGGAGGTGTGAAGAAACAATCAATCATATGGCCAAGAGTCATGATAAATCAATGAAAAACAAATGATCATGAAGAGTTTGAATGCACCAAGAACTATAAAGCTTAATTATACTAAGAAAGTAGTCCAAAATTAAACATCCACTTGTTAATTGTAGAAAAAGAATAATTATTCACAATAAAAATAGCAAATAAAGATAAAATTGATCAGGTATAGTACAATTGATCGAGTTGAGAAAGGCATGACTAATTAGGTGGTGTGAAGATGGAACAATAGTTTTGTTAATTTTGAGGTCAAATGGAGTTCAGAAACATATTATTTTAGAGGGTACTAGACCTTTATATATTGATCGGGACATATCTGGAGCTACAGGTAGACATTTGTTGTTTTTCAAGTTGTGTTGGAAACTAGACATTTCAAACTTTCCAACCATAGATGGTAAGCCTAGTAATTTATCCAGACAAGAAAGAACGATGTGTTTGAAGTCATGACTGAAACTTGGTTCGTATCATCCTCCCCTTCTTAAAAAAATTCGACCTCGAATCTGTATTATGAAAAGCATATTTTATGGTCAACAAATCAATTCCAAGCCGAAGAATAACATCATCATCAAATCCAAGAAGAATCTTATTAGCAAATAAGGCCTCCTGGTATGCAAGCTCTCCTTTTTAACCATCTTCTCCTTCTTTAATTTTCGTTGCTCTGTATATATTTGCTTAGGTATCAAAGATACAATAGTTATAGGTTTTCTATTCATCTTAAGGGTATATCTATTTGTCACTTCATCATGCATAACTCTCTTATCATATTTCCATGATCTACAAAGCAATAAGTGATTAGTTTACATTGACATAATATCATATAACACCTCATCACAATATTTGCCAATAGAAAAAGCATCCAAAACCTGCATATTCACTTTCACTTCACAATCATCATTCAACCATTATAATTTATAAGATATGAGATGTTTAGTAGTGTGAAAGTTCAATTTTCTCACAAATTTAGTACTAGCTACATTAGTGCAACTACAACCATCTATAATTAAACGATATACCTTATTATGAACATGACATCTCTTGTGGAATATGTCTCCATCTAACCATCCAAATTATCCACTTTGACATGGATATTCAGTGCTCCCATCACCATAAGTTCCTTTCTTTCAACCGGATACTCAACACAAACATTATCAACATCCTCCCCATCGATCTCAATGTCATTATTAGCTTTCATAACCACATCTTTTTTGTTTGGACACTGCAAAGCAACATGACCAAAAATCCAGATAACGAAAGAATTTAATGTCACGATTATGAGAAGAAGAAGTAATATTGCTACCTTTAACAACGGTCAAGGTGTCTTTCTTCTCTCTAGGGTATTTGGCCTTGCCCTCCTTATTCTTCTGTTTACAATTGGGTTTCCAAGGTTTTGAAGGGCCTAATGGCTGGCTTTGTAGAATGGTACCTTTTTGTTTAAGCTTTCTCCACCTTTATGACCATATACATTATCTCCTCCAACTCCATATAATGATACAACCCCACAACATGAGCTATATCATGATTAAGGTCATTCATGAATCTAGCCATTGTAGCCTCCTTATCCTCCTCGGTATTAGCTCGAACTATAACAAGTTTCATCTTCTTGAAGTACTCATCAACAATCTTTGTACCTTGAATCAAACTCTATAACCTTTGATACAATTCTTTATAATAGTGGTTAGTCATAAATCTCCTCCTTATAAAAGATTTCACCTCATCCCAAGTATCAACTTAACTCTCATATTTCCCCCTATAAACTGACAATTCTGTTATTGTCCAAAACATCTTTAAAATCAACATCACTTATATCCATATTATCAGCCACAAACTCATACACATTAGTGTTAACTCGCCTAACAACCCTTCTAATATTAAATTCTCTTTGCTCAAGCCTAATTTGAACCCTATCATGATCATTAACATGTTGCCTCTCTAACGTATCCAACCTATCTCTAAATTTATTGGCCATCTGATCCATCAACTGATTTATAATGTGTAACTGAGTTATAATTTCATTGTCTCTTTTATATGGTGTTATATTGTTACTTGTCTCCAACATCTTTGAATCTAAAAATTGCTTAATTGACAAGAAATATATACTCCTTACCCATTCCCATACATGTTTCGATTCCTCTTGTGTTTCACTCAAATATAGGTTTTTCACTCAAATATGCTCGCTATATTTTTTTTCCTTTCGTCTTACCTTTCTTTGACTCTTGTAGAAGTAGAATCAACATCAAATATAATAGTCTTAGTAACATATCAAAATATGAGTATATAACTCAATAAGCAAGAAAAATATGAAAACAAACAAAGATAAAATTACAATTACAATTTCACGAGTAACAAATGAATTTGTATGAAAAATATACGTTTTTGAAGACGCAAAAGAAAAATGATGCAAAGGTTATATCAAAAAATCTAAATGACATCTAAATATATCAATTATGATGTTATTATAATGTCATAATTGAAAAATAACAGCAACAAAACAAGTTTGAATTACTGACGCAAATTAGACCTGTTACGACAAGTTCCTATAGAAAAAGAACTCAAAATGACCTCAAATTTTATATGGGGTGTGATTAGAACCTTTGAATCCATTATATAAAATTTGAGAATTTTATGAATTTATTTGACCCAATATTCCCTTATGATACAAATCTAACCGTTTACTACAAGTTTTAATCCTGACATTGGTTACTATAGTAAATGATCTCCAAATGAGCTCAAATTTTATATGGGGTTCGATAAGAAATCCTAGAACTAGTATATAAAATTTAAGAATTTTATGAGTTGATTTATTCCAAATTCTCTCATGTTTTTTTACTATGGCAGATTCGACAAAAGTGACTTTTGGATGTTTTTTTAACTTATTTTTTTACTCTTTATGCTATTGATATATTCTGAGATAGAAAAAAACTAAAATAAAAAAACTTCTTTTAAGGATGCAAGCTATTAAGCACTAGACACAAAATAATCGAAAACCGAATAAAAAACAACTAAACCTAAGGAAGCCAAAACTAACAAGAAGAAAATAAAGGATATAACCTGATTTTTAGAGCCTAACTCTGATACCAACTAATGCAAACCTCTTGATCATGTGGTCAAGCAACTCCCAACGAAGTAAATAACAACCTAGAAAGCTAAAAATCAGGTTTGATAGAACCTTGATATAGTGGTAACCCTATATCTAAGAACCAAAGGCATTGGAAAAAGTCTTGGAGCCAAATATAACCTTGTATCAAAGAATCCTAAGTATGTGAATGATGTCGCGAAGCTAGTTAATCATAGATAAGTCAGTATACAATCCTTTTCTCTGCAAAGAAAGGTTGTTTTGCCACAAACAAACAAACAAAAATTCATATTTATTCTTCAACTTACTGCTGAAATTTGCACCTAAAAAAACATAATATAGCCTCCTCTAAGTAACCCTAATGGACTCTTTTTTAGGTTGCAAGCTAATTGACTTAAACTATTAATCCACTAAGATAAGTTCAGTAATGAAATAAACCCCTAAAAAATATCGAATGGGCCAAAACAAATCCAAATTAAAAATAATTATTCAACATTAAATAAATAAATAAATAAATAAATAAAATAGGATAATGAAAACAAAGTCTTCATGCTAAAATTTCTCCATGTAGCCTAAATCTCTAATTTTTACACATTCTTGACAGATTTTCAGTCTTGACTTAAAACATGTCGTTCTCTCTTGTCTGAAAAAATTACTAGGCCTGTCATATATGGTTGGAAAGTTTGAGATGTCTAGTTTTCATAAAAACTTACATCGTAGCAAGCTTTTACTTGTAGCTTCCGATATATCCCAAACAATACAGAAATGTCTAGTTTGACATAATTGATAAGATTTATCCAGTAACTTCAACCCCCTGAAATAATATGTTTTCGAACTCCATTTGACTTGAACATTTGCAAATATATAGTTTCATGTGTCTAGTATCTTATTGTAAAATACGGTTTGAGAGATATAGTTGATCTCACAAAATTCGTCAATAGATGTTTTAAGGGCGAATTCAGACCTGTCTTAGTTCGTATCAAGAGAAGTTTAGTTTGTTTTAGGACTAAATGGAGTCTTTTTATTAATGGGTTTTCTGAAATGCATAAACACAATAGAAACAATAAATTTAAATTTTTTATTCGTCCTAAAGATCGTGTTAGACAATCTAGGATCATTTAGGCTTTATACAAAGATTATCTAAAGAACAATTCTTCTCTTGGTTTGATTAACATCTTAAGGTTAGGTTATTGAAAATCATAAGTCATTTAGATGTTCAGATTTTAATAGTAATTCACATAAACCACTAATAAAAAATATTTTAAAATTAATTATCTTGTATAATTTAATTTGAAACACGAATTAGATAAGAATTTGAGTTGGTAATATTCAGGTTTATATTAATAAACTAAGGTTAATAATAATATCAATTTTTTTTTTTACATTGAATTTTTTTTTTATTCATTCCGCAGCATCACAATGAAAGTAACCTATTTTTGATACCAAGCCTATAACACTTTTGTTATTACTAGTAAAAACAACCGTACACGAGTCCACTTGCTATTAAAAACATGGCTCTTTAATAAAAAGAAAGAAAATAATTTATTTTTTTGGCAGTATTAAGAAATGTGTGATCTCTCTTATTTTAAAAGGGAATTACATTTCTTTACTTTGCAAAGAATATGATATCAGATGGAATATCAACTTTTCATGATTCTGCATTTGGTAAGAACAAACACAATATCTGTTGGTATCATGTTGTCCCAGATCGGAGAGGGTTTTAGATTAAAAAATTTTCCTACTAAACATCTAATTTTAAAGGATTTCAATTATAAAATAACAGCAATCTGGTGAACTAAGAACAATCAATCAATCTCAATGAAAGAGTGATAAAAGTTGTGAACGGAGTTTACAGAATAGATCAAAAAACACCAACAGACACAAAAAAAAAAAACACACATTTTATTATCCAAAACATCTACAAGAAGCTAAATGGAGTTTTAGACGATAATTAAGATCTTATGTGTAACATGAATGCATATAAATTAATAATATTTTTTTATTATCAATGAATTTACCGACGAACAAAAAATTATTAATGAAAGATTCACCGACGGAGCATTTTTGTCTATGATTTCGTTGGTAAATTAATTACCGACGGAATATGTGTCTTACGCCGACGAAAAAATTCCATCAGTAAAACTGTTAAATGTTATAGTAGTATAACTCAATTAGTCGGCTCTTAAATTTATTATTTAGAGGTTACCGTTCGAGTTTCATAAATCTCAGGGTTACTGGAAGTTTACATGGTTGTTAATTTCAGGGCTCATGGGATTAGTCGAGATGCAAGTAAGCTGACCTGGATACCAACGTTAATAATAATAATAATAATAATAATAATAATAATAAATTATACACACACTGTTCATAAATGTTTGAGAGGCTCAATGGAGAATCAGGCAGCCCGGTTCTATCTTCCTTTATTCTGAACGGTGTCGATGAGATGGTGGGAATCTAATGGTTCATTTAGGGGGCACATTTGCAGCGGCATTCAGAGGCACCACTGCACTGCATTGAACGAGAGCGGCGGTGCACTGGAGCAGAGGTGTAATTGTGGTCATTAAAATAAGACTAACTAGTCAACTGGAATTGTACAAGACATCCATGGGATCATTATTACAACGAGCGGAAATAGAAGGAAGCACGCCACCTCCACAGACTGCCTACAGAAAGAAAGAAAAAAAGACTTATTTAAAAAAAAAAAAAAGAATATATATAAGGGTATTTAAGCAAGTAGCCATCAAGTGGCTCCCGGTAACCCTCTGGGCGTCACTCATGACGCTCTCATGGCAATATTGAAGATTAAAGTCAACCGTGATCCTGCAACCCTGTAGTTTTATTTTAATAAATAGTAATACACCTGTCCACATGTAATAAACAAGCTTACATCATTTGCCTCCTAGATCAGAACTCCTGTGCAGTTGTCAATAAGGAGACCCGTTGAGCTCTTATCGAGAAAAAGTGGTTACTTTAATTTATTTGGGTCAGGTCCCACAGGTAAAAGGGTTTTTAAATGACTGTTTGGGATTCCGGGCTGAGCAGGAATTAATCAAAATTTATTGTTTTTTTTTTTATTATTATGTTTTTAGTTCATGATATAATGATATTTTTTAAAAACAAATATATATTATTTCATGTATTTCATAATCACCTCTATATAATAGATACGCCGGGAGCTAGCATCTCCATATTTGTTTCTTGTCAGTAACGAAGGGCGTCGCAACCTCTCAAGAGAAAACAAATACTAGTAATTCACGGTCACATACATATAGTGCTGTGAACTCTCTCTCTCTCTCTCTCTCTCTCTCTCTCTCTCTCGCCCCCCCCTCTCTCATCACTCTCATATATATTTGCTTGTGCATGCTTGATCAAGATCATGGGGACCGAGGAAAATAGCAAGAAAAGCAGAGATCATGTTGGGTCCATACGCTCGATTTTCATGCATGCAGACCGTGTAGATTGGTTGTTGATGGTTCTTGGGTTCATTGGGTCCATTGGTGATGGGTTCTCAACGCCTCTTGTGCTGTTCGTGACTAGCAAATTGATGAATAATCTTGGAGGAACATCTTCTTCTGCTGAAGCCTTCACTCATAGCATTAACAAGGTACTTTTCTTTCATTTCTCCTTCTCTTGGTTCTTCTTTTCGTTGTTTGTTATTCAAACGTATCCAAGGCTGATGACTTTTAATTACGAAACGTGTGGATATATATTGACAGAACGCGCTGGCGCTTTGTTACCTGGCCTGTGGACAATGGGTTGTTTCTTTCCTCGGTGAGTAAATTATTTACTATAAGAGGTTATCACCTCAATATATAGTTAATAAATTAAGAGAAGGCGAGTAATAATATATAAACATGTAACTTTGGTGTTGATTGTCAGAGGGATATTGTTGGACAAGAACTGGTGAGAGACAAGCCACGAGAATGAGAGCAAGATACTTGAAAGCCGTGCTAAGACAAGATGTTGGTTACTTTGATTTGCATGTAACAAGTACAGCAGAAGTCATCACAAGTGTCTCCAACGATAGCCTTGTAATTCAGGATGTTCTTAGTGAAAAGGTGCATGTCCGTTTGATTTCTTAATTAATTATGTCAAAAGAAGCGTTTTTCTCCCTAGCTAATTAATTTCTTTTACGATGCGTAGGCATAATTAAGCACTTACAAGAATATTTGGAAGCAAAAATATAAGATTTGTTTGTAATTTGTACTCAAGTGTAAATTAGTAGTTAACTCTGACGATTTTTCAATGGGAATCAGGTGCCAAACTTTTTGATGAACGTTGCAATGTTTTTTGGGTGCTACATAATCGGATTCGTTTTGCTATGGAGACTAGCAATCGTGGGACTTCCTTTTGTTGTGATTTTAGTAATTCCTGGTCTAGTGTATGGACGGACTTTGATGGGAATAGCTAGAAAGACAAGAGAAGAGTATAACAAGTCGGGCACAATAGCAGAGCAGGCAATATCTTCTATTAGGACTGTCTTTGCCTTTGTTAGTGAGGCCAAAACCATAGCTGCATACTCTGCAGCTTTAGAATTTTCAGTTAAATTGGGGTTAAGACAGGGGCTGGCCAAGGGCTTGGCTATCGGCAGCAATGGTGTTGTTTTCGGTATTTGGTCTTTTATGTCTTATTATGGCAGCAGAATGGTCATGTACCATGGCTCTGCGGGAGGAACTGTTTTTGCTGTCGGTGCCGCCATAGCTGTGGGTGGCTTGTAAGTACAATCACTTGTCTCATTTAAATGTTAATTAATCGTTACCGTCCCTGAGCTATTTATTTGTTTTCGATTATTTAACTAGGGCTCTTGGTGCTGGTTTATCAAATGTGAAGTACTTCTCGGAAGCATCTTCAGCTGGAGAACGTATCGTGGAGATGATAAATAGAGTCCCAAAAATAGATCTAGAGAACATGGAAGGTGAGACTTTGGAAAATGTTACAGGCGAAGTAGAATTCAGGCATGTGGAATTCGCATATCCATCAAGGCCAGAAAGCATGATCTTCAAGGACTTTTGCCTAAGAATCCCAGCAGGGAAGACGGTGGCCTTGGTGGGAGGTAGTGGGTCGGGGAAATCAACAGTGATTGCACTGCTGCAGAGATTTTACGACCCACTAGGCGGTGAGATACTTGTTGATGGCATCGCTGTTGACAAGTTGCAACTCAAGTGGTTAAGGTCACAAATGGGCTTGGTGAGCCAGGAGCCTGCTCTCTTCGCCACAACTATCAAGGAGAACATCCTTTTTGGGAAGGAAGACGCCACCATAAATGAGGTCGTTGAGGCGGCAAAAGCCTCTAACGCCCATAACTTCATAAGTCATTTGCCACAGGAGTATGATACCCAGGTTTGTCTCGTACCTACCTACACAACCACTTGACCTCGGAAATTGCAATACCAAACATTTAACATAAACGTTGCCCGTCTTATTTTGATTTCTGTCCCAGAGTAGCGTCTACGTCAAGTCAACCACATGTCGATTGTCATCTTAATACTTTTTTCCTTGTTTTTTAGAGCATCTTCAAGATTTAGCTACTTTCAATAGCTAAATCAATAAAATAGTATTTTAAATAGTATTTTTTTATACTAATGTATACTTTAATAGAAAAAACCATTTAAAAAGATAAAGATAATTGTATTGAAAAAAAAGAAATAAATGCTTTATTTTTTTTTATAAGTTTGATGTTATTTTTTTTTTCCACGTGATCTAATTTATTTGGTTTAGTTTTTGGTTAGCTATATTTTATTGGTTTTTGTTTTTTAAGAGATATATAAAAATAATATTTTTAGGAGAGAAAATGCATTTTAATATTAAATTAATAAAATAGTATTTTCGATGGTATAAGTATGTATTTTTTATTGGTAGTATGGAACAAAAACGACTTCTTAGGATTACTATATATAGTCTATATTATTTATCTACTCGAAGCATTGGGAGTTGGCCCCCACGTAATTAAATTTGCCCCATTTCCTTCTGCAAGTCACAGTTGCAGAGAGTACCAAAATCCATGCAGAGAGTGCGTGGCCGTCACAGCCACTCAAGACGGAGCGGGGGGGGGGGGGGGGCCGGCGGGGGGGGGGGGGGGGGGGGGGGGGGGGGGGGGGGGGGGGGGGGGGGGGGGGGGAG
>Ga0325402_1007403_pt1 | contig 10422 bp, 5 predicted proteins | sample PopdelMetagenome_22_FD_207212 | JGI IMG/M metagenome (GOLD analysis project Ga0325402, IMG submission 207212) | Populus deltoides microbial communities from Bellville, Georgia, United States - Xylem-PdKOR-R3 | ecosystem: Host-associated > Plants > Phyllosphere > Stem > Wood/Secondary xylem... | reverse complement strand
TGGAGAATTGATAAGTTTTAGACTTAATTGGACTTTGGATTTAATTAAATTAATGAAATCAGGGACTTAATTAAAGAAATAGCAAAGTTTGGGGTTAATTGGGGACACGATTGCAGCAGATTAAAGTCCAAGGACTAACTTGTAAAAGACACCGAAATTCAGGGATCCAATTACAATTTAACTAGGGGCTTAATTACAAAACTTTCCAAACTTCAAGGGCCAAAATGCATATAGCTGTGAATACCGAAATGGCACCGTTTCTCGTTACTGTTCATCTTCCTCACCCGACCGAAACGGACGCCCACCGCCGCACAGCCATTACTTCTGTAATTATCACACTTTATGGTTGGAAGAAACGGCATTGTTTTCTCTGGCTACAAAAGCCATAGAACGACTGAGCACAAAAAAAAACGGGGGAAGGGAACTGGAAAAAAAGGAGCAGGAGAAAAAAGAAAATCTAGAAAAACACAGAAAAAAAACCCAGTACACAGAGCATAAAGAAAGACAAACGCAAGCAGGAAACCGAGGAGACACAAAGAATAAACACAGACGAAGGAAGAAGAAAATAGAGAGGGGGGGCCGAGACCAAGAGAAAAATAGGGCAAACCAACACAGAAAACAGGGAAGCAAAACAAAAAAAAACAAAGAAGAAATCGAAGGAACAAGCAAACACAGACATAACAAAAAGAGAAGAACGAATTCGCAGAATAACAAGAATGAAGAAGGGCGAAGGAGAAAGGCGCTCAGCAGACCAAGTCAGTAACCTTTTCTTCTTGCATTATTTCGTTTGATTAGCATTTGCACTGTGCAAGTGAATTTTAATTCACTTGCACAGTGTAGCAACACGCGTGCGTTAGCGCACGCGTGTTGCTCAGCCCAGCCAGGTCACTGGCTTGGGCCAGTGACCTGGCCGGGCTGGCTGGGCCTAGCCCAGCCCATGTGGGCTGAGCTGGGCCCAGCCCAAAAAAATATATGCCGGGTCGGGCCGGGCCCAGCCAAAAAAATAAAAAAAATAAAATGTGTATGCATGAATAACAATAATATAGATTTATTGGTTTATTCACTGATGTCAGAATCATGAATAAAAATACTGGTTTAAATTTATATTATTCATTGTATTTTATTTTTATTTAGCAAGAAAAAAATAAAATTGTGCATGTGTAAAAATAAATTTATTTTGTTTGTTTATTCACTAACACCAGAGTCAGGAATATAAAATACTGATTTAAATTTATTTTGTTTTTATAGCTACGTAATATTTATCAACGCCAGAGTTGGAAGTATCCGTAGTTGAATATTCATTGGCGCCAGAGTCAGGAATATTATAAGCAAATTATCATAGCAAAAACTAATAAACATTTAGCAATAAGACAAAACCAGCAATGCAGTTTGCCTCAGGCAGAACTTTTAAGGGGTGATAATATCTTCCCTTTTACGTAACCAGTCCTGAACCATAGAATCTCTGTTGACCAGTTAGGGTTCCTAGTGACCATAATACTAGGTGGCGACTCCTTAAATAAGACCTTTTTCCTAAAAGAACAAGATGCCAGATATCTGTTCTTTTTCCATAAATCAAGAAATTATTTTTAGGGCCGCCGCGATGTCGGGTGCGCAACATGTTCATAATTGAATTTGAAAATTCAAAAACTCAAACATTGAGTTTTAGGTGACCAGAAATTATTGCAAGGAACGACATGTCATTCACTTCATTTCTAAAACAATTGCCAAGCTTGCTTGGGTTTTTCTTTTTAAAGGCTAGGCACGTCGACATGACGCCTAGCGCTTTTGTTTTTAAAAGCTAGGCGAGCATGCTTAGCCTTCCAAACCCGAACATGTCTGGCTTCATCCACTTGGTCTAACACCTTTTTATGAGGGTTTCTATAATGTTGTTTTTTAGTGTGTTTTATTTTTTATGAAAACATGTTCATAATTGAGTTTGAAAATTCAAAAACTCAAACATTGATTTTTAGGTGATCAAAAATTATTGCAAGGAACGACATGTCATTCACTCCGTTTCTAAAACAATTGCCAAGCTTGCTTGGGTTTTTCTTTTTAAAGGCTAGGCACGTCGACATGATGCCTAGCGCTTTTGTTTTCAAAAGCTAGGCGTACATGCTTAGCCTTCCAAACCTGAACATGTCTAGCTTCATCCACTTGGTCCAACACCTTTCTTTCTTTCTTTTTTATAATTTTATATTTTAAAATAAAATAATTACAATAAAATTATATATATATATATATATATATATATATATATATGATTATGCCATTCTTTTTAAATAAGACTTGATAATGTTTATGATAATATTAGCAATTATTTTATGAATAATTATATATGAACCTAATATGCTCTTAAAAATAAATTTCACTTGGATATTAAACAAAAATATAGTTTTCTTGATTTAATTAGTATTTTAATTTTTCATACAATCATATAAAAGTTACAATACATGATATTTTTGTTTCTTGATTGAAACTTGATTTTTGAATCATGGTTAGTTTTTATTTAAAAAATCATGCTTCTAATAAAAAGATATTATTAATAAAAATATATATGTTGCGTGAAAAAAATGCATAAATAAGAAAAGAAAAATTTGACAAAAAAAATACATGTTCTCCTCTAGAATCTAAATCATTATAATTTTTTTGAATGCTTATTTTAATTACTATATAATTAAATAAGAATGGATTGTAATCATATTTTAAAAACCATTAAAAAATCTTTATTTTATAATAAAAACATAAAAAAATGCTCTAAATTTAAAAATTCCACCTAGTATTATAGGTTGAAATTTGAATATAATTTTAGTATTATGATTTTTTATATAGTTTTATCAAATCAATTATTCTTTTAATTTTTAAATAATTTAATAAAAAAATAGATTTTAAAAATGTCTTTTTTTTTATTATTGTGGGGTGTCCGGACCAGCTTGCGCGCACCACGACTATTTCTCACGGCCCACTGAACATCCTGCAAGCCCAGTGAGCAGGTAAGGCACCGTGGGGGTGACAGGCGTGTACATAGAGGATCGAACTCGGGACGGGGGCGGAACAAGTCACACGATTGACCACTGAGCTAGACCCTCAAGTGCATTTTTTAAAAATGTCTTGCAACGTCACGTGGATGCATTAAGAAGTGGGTTATGGACATTGTCCATAAGTATGAATTGGATGTAAAATAGGCTTTGTAAGTTTGATTTGATCTTGAGAGGTTTCGAGGTAGATAAAAATGGGTAAAAACGATGGTTTAAAAGTATCATTTGAAGCCCTTTAGGTTAAAACAATTGTACACATGGTATATATGGGTAGTGTTTAACTACTATCCCAAAAAAAAAAAAGATAAAAATAGTAAAAACTTGAAAAAGAAAAGATAAAAATAGTAAAAACTACGGAAATTAGACAGAAAAAAAAAAAAGACGGAGGCATAATTGTGTTTGATAATAATATATAAGACAACATGATTGTCTTTGTATCCTTTTTTGTTATGGTAAACAAAACATGATAAAATATAAAACAATAATTTATTTTGACCTTAACATGTATTGTTGTGATAAAATATAAAACAATAATTTATTTTGACCTTAACATGTATTGTTGTCAAACTCACATATTTTAAAAAAATAATTAGATATTATTATTTTTTACTTTAGTTTATATTGAGTGTTGAAATTAATAATAATATAATAATTACCTTGATTATAGAACTCAGACTTGATAGGTTGGCTCAAGGCCTGAACTGGTTCGAGTTTAAGAAAAAATAAAAAAAAAAGATTAACTTAACCTTATCTAATCAAAAACCTAGGTCAACCCGGCACAAAATACATGTCAAAAACCTATTAACTTTATTGAAAAGAATTGGTCAAAATAAGGTTGCTTTGATTTTTTTAAAAAAAAATTGGGTCAGCCAAGTTGAACATCCTAACCCGTGACCTAAATTTTATCTTGGGTTGACTCTTGAGTTGAATTTTAAAACTATGATAACAACCATTTTTATTCATATATTGACTCGGGTCAACCCGTGTTGACCCTCTTGACTTATGACTTGGATCTTGTCCCGGTCAACCCTTAAGTTGGGTTTTAAAACTATGATAATAACAATTTTTATTCTTACATATACCCAAGTTAACCCTCCGGATTCATTACCTGGGTTTTACCCCGGGTTAACTCCTGAATCAAGTGTTAAAACTATGATAATAACCATTTTTATTTTGTATTAGCCCTCCCGATACGTGACTCGAGTTTTACCTCAGATTAATTCCCTAGTTGGGTTTTAAAACTATGATAATAATTATGTTTTGTATTTTCATTGACCTGAGTCAACGATCAATCTAACTTGTAACTTGAGCCTTATAACATGTAGATCCCTAAATTGAGTTTTAAAACTATCATAATAACCAATTATGAGTAGTGACCCAGGTTTTACCTCGAATCGACTCCCGAGTTGAGTTTCAAAACTATAATAATAACCAATCATGAGTAGTGACCCAGGTTTTACTTCGAATCGACTCCCGAGTTGAGTTTCAAAACTATAATAATAACCAATCATGAGTAGTAACCCAGGTTTTACCTCGAATCGACTCCCGAGTTGAGTTTCAAAACTATAATAATAACCAATCATGAGTAGTGACCCAGGTTTTACCTCGAATCGACTCCCGAGTTGAGTTTCAAAACTATAATAATAACCATTTTTATATATACAAGCCTTAGTTGAAAATTTTTGAAATTGAGAGTTTTTACAATGATATTTTAAGAATAAAAATAATAAATATTATCTCTATAAATATATTTTCTCTATATCTTTTTTTTAAGACATATTTTTATATATATTTTTTAATTAAATATATTTTTATCTTTATTATCTTTTTCTTTAATGTTTCAAATAATAACCAAATGTTATCATTGTGTTTTTCATGTCCAAAAATATCAGGAGCTAATTTTCCAACAATCTTACCGTTATTTATAAATCTTTATTTTATAATAAAACATCCAAATAAAACTCACTCTCAATTTATGAAGCCCTTAGGTTGAAATTTGAACATAAATCTAATTTTGTGACAGTTCCTTTACTAATTAAATAAATTAATTATAACTTCTTTGATATAATAGTAATGATTATTATATTTTTTATTTAAAAATATATCAAAATAATTTTTTTATTTTTTAAATTTATTTTTAATATTAACATATAAAAACCATAAAAACACAAAAAATATAATTTTAAAAAAATAACCTTTTTAAAAGCAATGTAAAATTAAACGAGCCCATGCCGAAACAAAGAATGAAAGAACGAGAGCATGAGATCCAGGCCATAGTTTTGAAATTCGGTCTGACGAGTCGACTCAGGACCCGGCCAATCTAGAGTGAAACCGGGTCAGGTTAATGAAAAAATAAAAAAATTCATAACTCGGTGTGACCCGACGGGTGGACCCGGCAAAACCCGGTCAAAAACCTGGTTGCAACCCGTTGACTTTTGTTTAGTTTTTTTTTTTATACTAAAACGATGCTGTTTTGAATTTTTTTTAAAATAAAAACTAACCCGACCGATCTAGTAATTCGATCAAAAACTAAAACCTGAATCTTATCTTAAACCAAACCGGATTTAAAAACTACATGTACAGCGATGGCAAGGGTGGAACCCAATTACATGTACATATAATTAAAGCAGAGCTGTTCTTAATTGAAATGGCTAGTTCGTAAAAAATAACGTGGCAGTTTTTTTGTGGAGGTAGCGTAGTTGTAATTAATGGACTCAGGTAGTTACTGCTGCACCATAAAATTCATTGACTTGTGAAGCCTAGCCCAAGCATGGGCATGGGCATGGGCTTAGGATGCCCCCCTTAAATACGTTTCTTTAAATATTTTTGTGTTTTATGATTTTTTTACTATGTTTTTATTTTTTAAGCAACCTTGCAGTGTTATTTGTATTGTTTTTTTTTTAGTAAAGTACATTTTTTTAATTATTTGTAAAATTAATTCTTACTTTCAATCTCTCTCATGATACCTTACAGTAGTAATATTATTTGTTCCATATCTTTAAAGTTATTTTTAATATGAAATATCTTTCTTTGAAGATGGATAGTTTTCAAAATATTTATAATAACAGAAATTTATTTCCTTGGAATGAAATTGATTTTAGAAACAAAAAATATTTATTTAAAAATTTTAACTCTTAATAATTTAGGTGTAATTAAAAAAATATATTTTGTTGTTCTTAAACTATTAAAAAAATTAAGTCAAAACTAATTGAACAATGCTTAAAAGTTTCTCTTTAGTATAAAAATTCATCGTTTGATATTGTGGTGATAGTTGCTTTTTATTTTAATACATAGAAATAATTTTTTATTTTTTAAAATTTATTTTTAATATTAGTATATCAACATGATCTGAAAACACCAAAAAAAATTTAATTTGAAGCAAAGAAAAAAAATAAAAAATAATTTAAAAAAACATTTTTAAAATGCAAAAAAAATTAAATTTTTTTTAAATATTTTTAAAATATGAAAACAAATGAGTGTTTGATTAGGTTTGGAATGGTATACAAGATAGAAAAAACAAGAAATATGAGATAAGACATTGGGAACAAGACTAATTTCTGTTTGTTTGATGAAAAAAACATAGTTCCGTGTAATTATAGAGGACACGACAATATGAAATACATATAATGTCTAATTTACTCTTGTACGTAGGCTTGTGCATGGATGCTTAGAATATAAATTTAGAGAATCTTTTAAGATTTAGATATGTTTTTTTAACTTGTCTTAATATTTTTTCTTATCATAGTTTTTCAATGAATTTAAATATAAAAAAACACACAAATAAATAAATACTTTTTTAATTAATCTTTTTCAATTTTAGTTTAATAATATGATAGTATGGAAATTTAATAACATAAAAAAATCGTAAGGAAGTATAAATAAAAAAAAATTATGTTTTGTGTTACTGTATGCATAATATAAATAAAACAAAACTAACTAAAAAAATATATATATAAGAAAATGGAAGCTTAAGCCTATACGTGCTCGGGCTCTATCTGGGTGTACCTAGCTCAAGTCCAATCATATTTATTTATTTATTTATTTATAATTCAATGGACGATGAACCTCGGCTTAGAGTTGAGCCCAAACTTGCTTGGGTTTTGTCTGGACATGTTCAGGCATGCATATTCTCTTTTTCAAAAATTCATAGGTAGACGATGGACGTTCTGCATTATCTTCTCTAGAGCTCACCGGAATATGGACAAGTTCTCTAGATTCCGGCAAGTTGATGGATATAATGTTAAAAGTTGTGATTTTTTTTTTTGTACATGAAAACAATCACTGAAGCCTTCTAAACACAAATCTAAAGACAAAAATCATTTTTAAATAAGAAGTTCAGCATAAAAATCAAATCAGCTTATCCCCCTGTTCCAGTGATTAAAAAATGGTTCAAAATTTTGATGTCTAATATACTTATATTATTCTATCTTTTTAATATCTTACTCTTAATCTTTTATACATGTTTATATCATATAATAACTTACTTAACTTATTTTATACTTAATAATGCTATGGACACAAATAAGCTAAATGAAATGTTTTTAGCATAATTTCAAGAAAATAAACTAAAAATAACAAATTAATAGAGCTTAAAAGTTCAACTCTTAAATACATTAGGAATCCAACTTGAACAAAGAATCTTGGAGGGATTAGGATTTTTCAGAGTATAAATCAAGTGTATGAAGGTACAAAGAAGCTTAGAAGAAAATGTGGCATAACATTGGGTTAAAATTTATAAATTTATTATTTAAAATAATAAAAATTTATAATAACATAACAAATAAAATGATAAAATTATAAAAAAAGTTTAGTGATCGGAATAAAAAATAAAAAAGACAGCATTGTTCAGTTGAATGTGCCTTCCATAGTGGATTCAGAGAGAGTTCACAGACATGCATGGAGCCCTTTAGTGTATCACTGTAATAACGCAAACATGTAACATCCGGACCATTGAAAAGTTGTTTTCGTCACATGTGATCCATAAATATCGAAGGTATTGAAAGAATCAAGGGAAAGGCAGTTTAGAATTTTTCCAGAGGACATGGAATCATTAAGATAATGACCCAACAAAAAGCATAGGGAACTCCGAATATCCTCAAAATATGTTATTAGGATTCGATTTCTGTAGCGAATAAATTGTCTTCTGACTACAGACTTTCAGTTGCAACTCATTAGCTGATTAATGTCACAAACCTCTATGACCACCTTTTCAAGTGATAGCAACACAAGACAAGATGCCCGAGGATTGCTTGACACAGACAAACACGGCAAAATGCTTGATAACATGCACATGAAAATATCCAAAGGAATTGTTAAAATTCAGTGCTCATTCGTTCAAATAATAATCTCGTTTTGGTATAGCATTGCTAATCATGTTTAAGTTAAGCAGCATGGCCGACCACAGCTTACATCATACAATCAAAGATGAACTTACCGGAATTACAGAGGGAAAAAAAAGGTATCAATGATGATGATACAAGTAAAGAACAGAGTGCCTACTCCCATCCAAGTTTTAATTTGGGAGAGGCAAACAATCACATCTGGATGACGTAAACTCCAAAATGTAAAGTTTTGAGAGTATTAGCTGCCCCTTGTTGGTCCCCTTTAACACTGGGTCAATATCTCAGCCCCGTCTTTTGTGATTAGAATGGTGTGCTCGAACTGTGCTGATAGGCTTCCATCTTCGGTTACAACTGTCCAGTTATCATCCCACATTACAGGGTTAACGCTACCAATTGTCAACATGGGTTCTGCATTAATGCAACAATTGGTGAGTGAGAAAGGAGGGAGGTCAGTCATTTACCATATACAATCGTTCACAAGAAAAGAAAAGGAAGCTACAACTTCCAAGTGATTCCATTTGTACATGTGAGACTAGCAGTTGAAGTTGCTAGTGCTGGAACTAATGGATGTGAGTACAAATCCATGTGAAGCAATTAACAACAGAAATTTAATTCATACTATAAAGTATCGAACACCTCCCCAGAAAAAAAATTTATCAACAGAGATACTAAATGTTTTCATCCCTCCAAATTTCATTAGATTCTCCATTCCTTGGAGCTGCAATATTACCACTTTTGCTTTGATTAGAAAACTTTAATCCATCGGGACATTTTCATATCACATGCATGCAAATTAATGAAGCCCGTAAGGTAAATTTCACATGTAAATACCGATAGTGAAGGTCTGATTCAACATCATGCGCCCACCATCATTGTTTCCTGAAAAGAACATAACATTGTTAGCGTTAAAGAATATTAATATTATCTTTTGGAAAGAATAAAAATTGCATTAATGCTGGCATCTGGGAGAAAAAGAGAAATAGGAAAAATTGTTTATTGCGATCATGAAGGCAAGGCTCAGTCTAATAGGAAATGTTTCTGTATCTCTATCTGCAATTACATTAAGAATAGTACTCAAGGTACCAGATTACTATATTGGTGCACAACTAGCTCTTTAAACAACTTATCACAAGTTGCCCTTTCATCTTTGCTACATTTCAGCATTCTATGCAGATTGCAATTTCATTCATTCCATGGTCAATAAAATAACATGAGAACCTGCAGCTCTTTTATGTTTAGCAAACTTCAGTGCATCTAGCAGATCAAATTGTGTGAGTGTCCCTTGCTCATCTTTTTCAATACTTCCAAATTCTCATTTTCATTCTGAAACATCTAGACATTGTGGAGGATTTGATATACAATCATGCAGAATGGCACAAAAGGATCCATGTACAGCTGACCCCAACTAGTTTGGGATTGAGGCTTGGTTGTACCAAATCCCAGAACCTAACGAGTGAAAGGGTGAACACAAGGGGACACCAAGCTATTATTAAAACCACATAATATGTGAAATGAAATAATAGAGGAGAGTTCGAAGTCAGGTCGATTACTGAAGTGCTGAACAACAGGATCGGCATGGAATACACGTCCAACACCATGGCCAACAAAATGTCGGACAACACCGTAAGAATATTTATCTGCATGGTCACTTGAGAAAACATAATCATGAGTGAGTATCAGATCGAAACTGAAATGTTTTTGTTTGTTTGTGTGTGAGGGAGCATGGTCATGAGAGAGCGCGCGTTTTTGTGTGACACACATATACAAGCTAAAGATTTTGATGCTGCTTGGTAACTAGAGATGAAAAGATTCCCTTGGAAGTCAGAAAAAAATATTGAAGAGATTTTAAACTTCCTCAAATATGTAGGGCATAGTTTTCAAGTTCGTCATAAAGTTGATAAAATTATATATATATATATATATATATATAATGAATCTTACATTCCCACCACAGTTGTACAGGAGAGAAGATGATGAAAATGCAAAACTGAGTAAATAATATAGCAGGTTCCTTACTGTATTGTTTTGCCAATTTTCTTGTACTC
>Ga0325402_1007393_pt1 | contig 10426 bp, 7 predicted proteins | sample PopdelMetagenome_22_FD_207212 | JGI IMG/M metagenome (GOLD analysis project Ga0325402, IMG submission 207212) | Populus deltoides microbial communities from Bellville, Georgia, United States - Xylem-PdKOR-R3 | ecosystem: Host-associated > Plants > Phyllosphere > Stem > Wood/Secondary xylem... | reverse complement strand
CAATAAATACAAGTCGATATGATAATACCAAAATGATCTTTCTCTTTTCTTGATTCCCTCAACCTTTACTTGACTTGTTTTTCTACTAATGTCCTTGTAGATCAAACCATTCATAAAACTTTGATAACATACTAATATAACAAACATCGAATTTAAGTCTTGAGAATCAGACAAGAGTTATAAGGGCATAAGTAAATATTATTGATAATCTTTAGGGTCTCATATAATATCAAATTAGATCTTAGTTTGTAGCACCCTTTGTCATAATCCAATTTTTTATTTTCCCTAAAATTGTCATTTTCTTTTAAAAACAAAAACAAAACAAAAAATGAAAAGCAACAAAAAAAATAAAAAAATGAAAATGAAAACAGGCTGGCAAATTAGCAAAGCAGATTAAAAAGGGTTTTAAAAGCATGAAGGAACAAGGATGGAATTTTGGACAAATTTAGGAGCCCAATTGTACTTTATTGTATCTAAGATTGAAAGACAATGCAGATTTAAGGTGAAATTAAATGATTCTTGGATGAATTTGCATAGAAATTAAGTTTGAGGACTTAATTAACTTTTAATAAGCCAATTTGATTTAATCATCGTCCCAATTAAAGGTTTAATTAAGTTTAAGAATGAATTTGAGTTAGGTTAAAAGAATTAATAAGTGCAAGAACTTAATTAGACTTTTAATAGGTCAAATTAATTTTATTAGGGGCTTAGTTGGTGAAAAACTAATTTTGAAAGCCTAGTTTGAGCTTAATTGAGAAGACTGAAATTGTAGAGGACCAAATATATTTTTTACAAAGTCAATTGGGTGAAATCAATTAGATGTTAAATTGAAGAATCTCAAGACTGAGGACCACTTTATAAAAAGCATAGAGATTTGAGGGTCCAATTGAAGAAAACCAAATGTGAAATTGCAAGGAATCCAAAATATTAGGGTTGATCAGGGGTTCCATTACAAAGCTCCAAAGATTTATGGACCAAATTGAAAAATACCATAATTTCACTATTCATCATCTTTTCCTATTAAAACAAGAGAAAAAGATGCCGAAGTGCCTATATTTTAGTCCTAATTTCTCTCTCACTCCTTCACCATTGTTATAACCATTTTTGGATTATTTCCCAAAATTTTACCCCTTTTCTTTTAAAATAAAAAAATACATAATAAATAATAATAGTAAAAAGACTGACATTTTGAAGGAGAAAAACAAGCTGAGGAGGATTTCAAATATACAAAAAAATCAAGTTGCAATTTTGGATGGAATTAGAAGCCTTGTTGTACCCTATTATACCAAAAAATAGAGCGACAATATAGATTTAAGATCAAATTAAATAATTATTAGACAAATCTGTATAAAAATTAAGCTTAGAGATATAATTAGATTTTTAATATGCCAATTTGATTCAATTATGGGTTAAATAGTTTAATTATGTTTAAGAATTAATTTGGGTCGTATTAAAGGATTCAATTAATTATACTTTAAATGAGTCAAATTAATTTTATTAGGAACTTAATTGGTGAAAAAATAAGTTTAAGAGCCCAATTTGGACTTAATTAAGAAGATTGGAATTTTAGAGGGCTAAACTTAATTTTTACATAGTTAATTTGTTGAAATCAGGGGTAAAATCATAAGAAAATCAAAATTTAGGGTCAATTAGGGTTAAATTGAAGAAATTCACAGGCAAGGATCAAAATAAAAAAGGCATCGAATTCTAGAGACTAAGTTGATTGAAATCAGGGGTGAAATTAAAGAGAATTGAAAGTTTTATGGTCAATTTTTATAAATCCAAGACCAAGGACCACAATGAAAAAGATGCTAAAATTCAGGGCTGCTATTGATGTTCAATGAGAGTAAAATTGCATAAATCAAAAGTTTATGGTCAATTAGAGGTGCAATGAAAAAAAATCAAAAGTTAAAGAATTAAATTGAAATTTGGTCACATCCATAAATTAAAACCTTAAAAGCTAAAGCAACTTCGTTTCATTTAAATGAAACAGTACGTTTTGACCAAAATGGCTTTGGTTTTTTACCCAAACAGTAACAGAAAAAAACCTGATGACTTGTCGTCTGGTAGTGTTCATCTTCTTCCACCTTTGGCCTGAAAAAGTTGCTTAGCTAGCTACCTTTTCAGAGCATTTAATGTTTCATCTCTTCACAAAATTTGATACACCACCATGATGGTCTTATATTTAACCATATCCAGATATGATTCTTTCTGGCTGATTAACACCACAGTGGTTGTTGTGCCGCTCTAAAGAGGCCAACTCAGGCAACCTTTAGTTGCCAACTTTTTTTGTCCATGATTGTATCTTTGAGCCAATGATTAGGATCCTTCCTAGTTGAATCAAGGGCCAAAAATTATCACCAATAAAGACAAAATGCCCATATTCCACCCTTTATAAATAGGGGTGAATTCCAGGCATTGAAGAAGGAGAAACCACATGCCAAAATTTGGAAAAAAATCAGCTTTTCCCTAATTTTTTTCTTCTCCTCTACTGGTCTCCTTTGCGCTATAATAACCACCGCGTCTCCACCACTGTTGTGGCCAGCAACCACACATCAATCTTCCCTATACCAATAGGAACACCGCCAGCAACTTTTCTCCTCCGGCCAGGCAAACTTTTCTCTTCTTTTTTTCCCTCAAACCCCCCCCCCCGCCCGAACTGTTGTGGCATAAATAATTAAACATGGTCACGAGGCTGGGCTAATGGCCATGCAAAAATAGGCTGGAACTGTTTCAGCCTAGCCTATATGGTTGTGCCACGTCTAGCCCAAAAAAGAAGAGTAGGTTGTTAGGCTGCTAATCAGCCCACCCCGAGGGCTGGACCCGTTATACCCAGCCCAGATGGCTGGGCCGAGTTCAGCCCAATATATTTAATAATAAACAAATATTAAAATATATATAAAAAAATAAACCTTTAAATTTTTCAAAGGACATTTTAAAAACATTTATGGGTCCCTGCATGTTTTTCCAATAATTATGTATCATATTAGGTTGTAGACTTGCATTGTAAGATACATATTTGATATTAAAAATACCCTGTTTTCTCTAAAACTTTTTAAAATAAAAAAATCAAAAAAATATGTTTTTTTTCCGTGCATACAACTAAATCCTAAAAGTTTTTCATAAATATTTTCTAAAAAGAAGATAAAATCATTTTTATCATATTTTAAAAATGTAAAAATTGATATCTTAACTAGTTTATAATTATCCATTAAGATTTGATCAAATTATAAAAAACTTATAACAATTATTATGTTCAAAACATTAGGAATTAATTATATTTAGGAAATAAATGCGATACTAAAATTTGGGTCTTAGAATAGTTAGGCTTTAATCTAATAAAGTAGAGACTTCCTCATTAAGAGAGATCTACCTTGAACCTTAGACAAGATCAATGGATAAAAACACGGCCTAGAAAAACAATCAAACAACAATGCAGCTTACCTTAGGGAGGGTGCACTAGGGATGATGCATCTTCCCCTTGCATAACCAGTCCTTTACCCGGACTTTCGCAGACCATCGGTTTCCTAGTAACCATGATATTAGATATCGACTCCTAATCTCATAATCATAATTTTATGATTATCTACAAACCCTATTTTCAATACACACTCTCAAGAGGCAGACCTGCCGTTCTCGATACCACGACAACCATATCATACAAATCTTGTGCTAACTTATACCCTGCTATTTGTACTTCACTCCAAGCTATAATTCCAACTCTAATGGTATTAAAAACATCTGCATAATATCTCCTAAAAACACTACCCAACATTGTTCTGCCTACAAAAACAACCCCTGTCCTCCCTTTGTTAGTTGCACAGTAGGACAAACTTTTGTCCTTAGCTCTAATGAATGGTTGGGATCTATTATCCAACATTAAAAGTTGAGATCTCATTAGTATATAAGCCTCAGAACCTCCTTATCTCTCCTATAAACATGTCATACAACTTTAACATAAGCAGTCAGGAGGTAGAAGAAAAAATCAGACAAAAGCCATTATTTTTTGAGCTGCCTAACCAACCACCTTTCTCCTTCTTCAGCAACACGTGACAACTAATCCAGCCATCACCAAAGAAAATAGCCTTCACCATTCACAATAACTTCCAACAACACCTATGGCAGCTTAGCTTCCCTCATAGAGAAGACTATGAAGGAACCTTCTCTCCTTACCATGACCAGCCTTCCACTATCTCTTCTCCTTTGCCACAGATGACAACACCACCTAACAACAACACTAACTTTAACTCCTTCTCCTTCCAGCAGCCAACCTTTTTCCAACAACGCCAACATCCTCTCAAGAGAAGCCCTAAAAGCAATAATAGCAAACCTTCAACTCAAGTAGCACCATAAACCTCCCTCTCGTTCCTTCAGTCATGCCAGTAGCAGCAGTCGTAACTCCTTCCTTTACCGCCACCAATAGGGGCAGCACACTTATCCATTTAACTTTCTCCTTTTTTTTTTCATTAGCAAGCTTTTGTTGTATACAAAATATGAATTAATTCATATCCTACAACTATTTTTTTTTTTACCAGGAAAAGGCAAGATGGGATTTACCCTCAACCTAACTCACCTTTATATATATATATATATATATATATATATATATATATATATATATAAAGGAAGAAATTGTTGGGCCTTAAATTGGCCTAACCAGGCCTACTACGGTAACTGAAATCTGTAGTTTTCTTGAATTGGAAGGATATTATAGGAGGTTTATCGAAGGGCTTTCAACAATAGCAACTCCATTGACATGACTCACTAGGAAGAACACAAGATGGGAGTGGTCAAAGGAGTTTGATGAGAGCTTTCAAAAATTGAAGAGAAGGCTTACTACTGCCCCGTACTAATCCTTCTGTCAGGAACAGAAGGCTTTGTAGTCTACAACAATGCCTCAAGAAAATAACTGGGTTGTGTCATAACGCAGCATGAAAGAGTAGTTGCCTACACATCGAGACAACTGAAGACTCATGAAATCAACTACCCAGTTCATTACTTAGAATTGGCATCGGTAGTTTTTGCCTTACGAGTATAGAGGCACTACTTATATGGATCTCAGGTTTAAATTTTCACAAATCATAAGAGCCTTAAATATCTGATGTCACAAAAGAAGTGAACAGGTGATAGCAGAGATGGGTAAAATTGATTAAAGACTACAATTGCAATATAGATTATTATCCAAGAAAAGCAAATGTATTCACGAATGCTCTCAGACGTAAAGACAAGGCAATTATAGGTGGACCAACAACCTGGGATGAGAAAACTTTGATTGAGCTAAAGAGATTAGGGGAAGTATTAAATGTGAGTCCGAAAGGATCCTTAATTGCTTAATTAAAGGTGAAGTTAAGGTATTGAGAGCAAATATTAGAGGCACAACAGCTTGATGATCAAGTGTTAAAAGTAGGAAGTAAACTGAAATCGGGGAGTGAAACTCTTTTTCGAATGGAGGATGATGGAATTGTGGTGTTGGGGCGACACATGTATGTACCTGACAACAAAGTCTTTAAACAAAAGTTACTACAAGAGGCTCACAAGTCTAAGTTCACTTTACATCCAGGTAATACTAAGATGTACCAGGATCTAAAACAATACAACTGATGGCCAAATATAAGAAGAAGTTGCTGACTTCGTGACAAAATGTGGTATTTGCCGATAAGTAAAAGTGGAGCACTAAAAGCCGGCAGGGCTGTTACAACCATTATCAATCCCTGAGTGGAAGTGGGAGATGATCACAATGGATTATGTGTCAAGTCTACCTAGGGGGAAGAAGGGAAATGATGCAATTTGGGTCATTATGGATCGACTAACTAAGTCTGCCCCTTTCATACCAGTTAAAATGACGAATCCAGTTGACAAGTTGGCTAAGATTTATGTGAACGAAGTTGTGAGGCTTCATGAAGTCCCAATATCAATTGTTTCAGACTGAGACCCAAGGTTTACTTCACGACTCTAGCCAAGCATACAACATGCCTTGGGAACAAATTTGAATACCAGTACTACCTTCCTTCCACAGACTGATGGCCAATTTGAGAGAGTTATTCAGATCTTAGAAGATTTACTAAGGGCATGTGCTTTGGAATTTAGTGAAATCTGGGAGGAGCACCTTTCGCTAGTAGAATTCACATACAATAACATTTATCAGACAACAATTGAAATGACCCCATTTGAAGCTCTTTATGGCAGAAAGTGTAGAACACCCTTATGTTAGGAAGAAGTTGGGGACAAAAAGTTGTATAGGGCAAAATTAGTACAAATCACTACTGATAAAGTGAGGATCATTAAGGATCAAATAAAGGTGGCTCAGGATAGATAGAAAAAGTATGCAGATATTCGAAGAAGACCCCTTGAATTTTGTCTTGGAGATAAAGTATTTCTGAAGGTAGCTCCATGGAAACACATGTTAAGATTCGACATGAAGAGGAAGTTAGCTTCGAGGTTCATTGGACCATTTGAAATCTTGAAACGTATCGGACCCATAGCATATGAAATAAACTTACCCTCACAATTGGCCAAAGTTCACAATGTATTCCATGTTTCTTTACTATGAAAAGCTGATGTGGACCCTTTGAGAGTGTTACCTCAAATACCAGTGGAGGGTGAAAAAAGACTTAACATTTAAGGTGAAACTGGTAAAAGTACTTGATTAAGGTGAGAAGGAACTTCATAATAAGAAAATCCTTATTGTTAGAGTTTTATGGCAAAGCTTGCAAATCATGGAAGAAACATGGGAGAGAGAATCAGAAATGAGGCAAAACTTTCCCAACTTGTTTATAGACCCAAGTATGTCACTCAAATTTCGAGGATGAAATTTCTAATAAGGAGGGGAGAATGTAAACCCTAGTTAAAAATTAGGCAGAAAAGCAATCTAAGTGCTTATAGAATAGATTTAACAGAAGCCCCAAATAAGCATTAGAATGAACCAAATACAAAAGAAAAAAAATACATAAATGTGAATAAAATATTATTGGGAGTGAGTTAACTGTAAATAAAATTATCAATATGTAACTAAATGAAATTCAAATTCACCTGGGTAAAAATTTTATACAGACAAATGTCAGGATCCAGAAATTTTATCTCGGGAACATGAAATTTACTATTTGAGATATAGAGGAAATTTGGTAAAAAGTTAGTGTGTGTGTGCGCGCGCGCTAGGGTAAGAAGAAAAAAGAGAAAAAGAAATAGGAGAAAATATCATTTACATATGAGAGAGATAAAATTGCAAAGAAAACATAAAATCTTAAGAGAAGATCTTGAGGGAACATTAACTAAGCTTAGTGAGCATTAATTGGAAAGAAGAAAAATCAAGTGAAGGAGAATAGAAAAGGAGAAGGGAAGTTCGACCAAGATTAAAGAAGAGGAGTTGGAAGCTTGATTTAGGTAGTGTTTAGAGTTTAAGTACTTGCTTGGAGGGGAGACCATGATTGGATCTTCTGTGAGAGGAGGTCACGAGACAGGCGGAGTAGGTGCATGATTTTTCCCTCCTCTTTGCACTTATGCAATTTAAAGTCTTTTTGATGAATGCAATTACAATAATGTCATGTTCAATGTAAATAAAGTCTAGTGTATTTACAAGATTAACTTCGACTAATGGCGTCCGTGATAGGATTGCAGGGAGATGAATTACAAGATTAGCTTTGGTTAATGACATCTGTGATAGGATTGCCGGGAACGATCGATAAAACTCGATTTGTAAAAGGTATTCGTGTTTGAATGACCTGGGAAATTGATATGTATAATTGCCTAAAAATATCCAGGTTGAACTATGCAAAGTCACTCGGTTCATGCAAGTGAATAAGAGTATTTAAATTAAGGATATGCAAATGAGTTCTAATTGGGTTTTAAATGCTTTACAAGCAAATTATAAGTTGATTGTTAGAATTCCTATGGATTCGATAGAAAATTTATACTTGATTCGTATACATTACATGATCATCTATATTTCTTTTGTCAACACAATGATATGCTTACTAAGTTGTTTGTGTAACAGGTCCATCAAATGTTCAGAGAGATCATTAGTTTTTTAGGACTCCACTTTATGAAACTTATGTAAATATTTAACTTAAGTATAATGGAATTAGCGTGATTGTACAATATGCTTTTTGTGTAAACCTTGATGTATATAAAAATCTTAGCTCAGAATGTAGTACATTAGTTATGTAAACTCTGATATAATGAATGAACCAGACTCCTACGTTATCCTATAATTAATCCTTTTAATATATATATATATATATATATATATATATATATATATATTATGTAGATTTTACGAGGTGTTGAATATTGATGATTGAAAAATAAGGTCTGAAATTATAGAACCTTATTATGATGGATTGAATGAGTAAATTGATAATAGTCAATAACTTGGGATGTCCTACATACAAAGGAAACTCTGTCGAATTTTTAGTAGAATTTTGGTTTAAAAAAAATTACCCTCTAATTAAAATCAAATAGTCGGAACTGTTACACATATTCTTTTAAGTGTTCAAAATATCTTACAAAGATACATTTCTTTCTTTTTGGACCTCGTTTTTTATATTTATAAGAAGAATCATAAGTATAAGTAACATAACCTTAAGGTTTCAAAAAACTCAAGTCGGGTTGTCATGTTGTCTATAATTCATATGACATATTTGTAACTAACTTAGAGGGTATACAATTAAGTACATATATGTCAATTAATAGTGTATCACCCCAATAGGTGATAAACAAATTTGTTTGTGCCATCATTGACTGACCATTTCAAATAGGGTTCTATTTCTTCTTTTCACAACACCATTTTATTATGGCATTCTAGGAATAGTCAATTGTCATTCTATCCCTTTTTCATCATATAATTTTCTAAATTGATCAGATAAATAATCACAACCTTGATTGATTCTTAAAATTTTTATTTTCATGTCCAATTGATTTTCCACTAGGTTCATGAATTTTATGAAGCAACTTAAAGCTTCTGATTTATGAGAAATAAAAAAGACATAACCATATCGAGTAAAATCATCTATAAAGGTGATGAAATAGACATCATCATGTCTTGCCCTCACATTTATTGCCCTCACATTCATTGGACCACAAATATCATAATTAATTAACTGAAATGGAAATTTTGCTCTGATATCTTTTCCAAAAGGTTTTCTTATTGTTTTTCCAGCTTGGCAATATTTATTGAGGCCGACTTTAATGCTTATTCTTCTTTCCTCTTGCATCTTGTGAATTAGAGCCAACCATGTATATATCAGTTTTAGTTTTGTTGGCTTCAAGACGATCATTTTCTAATTTAAGGTGGCATGTTATATCTTCCATCATTTTGATATTTTCATTGTGGGTCAAATACATCTTCATATTCTCATGGTTATGAGGTAAAAGGTGTATGTATGATGACACGATCAAAGAGTTAATGTCTTATCCCAAGTGCAGGAGTGTCACGGTAATAAATAACCCGGCAAGACCGGGGTCGAACCACAGAGAGGTTAATTGTATAAATTATAATTAATAAAACAACAACAACAACAACAACAACAACAATAATAACAACAATAATAGTAACAATAATAGTAATAGTAATAGTAATAGTAATAATACTCAGTACGTGGCGTTGTTATACCTGAGAATGATCTCAAAGATCGGGTCACAGGTTTCCAGCCTATATACTGAGTTTATGAAAAGATCAAAGAGATATATTATATAATATAAACAGATTTCTGATGCGAATGAACAAGGCAAGACCAACAATGTCAGGATCCTTGATCAAACACAGAGCATACTTAAAGTACATAAAATATAACACGAATAATAATAATAATAATAATAACAATAACAATAACAATAATAATAATAATAATAATAATAATAATAATAATAATAATAATAATAGCAATATTAGTAGTAGTAGTAGTACTAATAATAATAAAGAAAAAGAGGAAGAAATTAATGAGAACTTTGAGATGGAAGATTAATGTAAAGATTAAACAATGATAAAAACAAATGTCAAGGTTAGAGGATCCACTAATAGTATTAGAGATAAGTAAAGTATAAACTCTTTATAAATTATCAACATAATCATATTAATCATCTTATTTACGTAACACCATACTTATAAATTTTATCAGGTATTCATGATGCTAACTTATGTTGACAACAAATCAAGTTCCTCTCATAATAACGATGTCGGCTGAAGACTATGAAGGATCAAGTATTTGATGTACCAAGTGTTATACAACACAAATCTAGATTAACCATTTAACAAGCAAGGTATTAAGGATTGATAAGATAAAAAAAAAGATAAGACATGTTAATGCAAATTGTTTAGGATTTAAGCATTGAAGTCCATGTTGAGTTCATATTATACTTATTCTAACACCATTAGTGAAACCTTGTCACCTTGACATAATTAACTTAGCTAGACATTATGAAGAAGAAAAAC
>Ga0325402_1007390_pt1 | contig 10429 bp, 8 predicted proteins | sample PopdelMetagenome_22_FD_207212 | JGI IMG/M metagenome (GOLD analysis project Ga0325402, IMG submission 207212) | Populus deltoides microbial communities from Bellville, Georgia, United States - Xylem-PdKOR-R3 | ecosystem: Host-associated > Plants > Phyllosphere > Stem > Wood/Secondary xylem... | reverse complement strand
TCTTTTTTAAAATTTTTATTGTGTAACCTTGATGCACTAAATCTTCTTTTCTTTTTACTTTAAATTTTTATTTATTTATTTTCAGACCGTGCACCGAAAACAATCAGTACCACCCTTCAGAAAATTCTTGTTTAGAAAAGCTCTCCATATTCATAGGAGCTGACATGGGCAACTTTGAAACCATCCAGTCGTTTACATAGAGAGAGTTCTACAGATCATGTTTGTTGAGATGGTCTTAAAAACTGAGTTTTACGAGGTAAAGTGCGCAAGGTATGTCATGGAAAATATGTTGTTAGAACTTGAACATACTCAAAACTTCTGTGATAACTCACAGTTCAAGCATATTATTAATAACAATCAAAACAAAAACCAGCACTGAGAAACGTCCAGAACTCACGCCCTCAGGTAATGCAACTATAGCCGTGATGGCCGCAAAAACATCACTACCAAGCAAAAACTAATATGCTGCAAAGTACAAGCACGAAGCTCAAGAGCTTATTTAGAGGTACTGAATTTTGCACAGTAAGACTGGTAATGCTTTTAGTAAGGTTCAACTGGTGCCCTGAATTTTGCTCCTGCATATACTGCTGCAGATCCCAGCTCTTCCTCTATCCTGAGAAGCTGCAGTTAGAAAAATACCGGGGGGGTCAATCACCATTAGTTCAGATCGCAGAGTTGAGAGAAGGCAACAGATGATAAAAACACTTCTTGATGGTCAAGAGTTGAAAGACATTTCCATCTACCTGGTTGTATTTTGCAAGGCGTTCTGATCGGCAAGGAGCTCCAGTCTTGATCTGTCCCTGTTGTGAAGAAGGAAGAAAAGAGGGTAAACATCAGCCAGCAACAGTCTAACAATACATCAACATATGCAACTCACGTGCTCCAAAAATTTTAATTGGAGGCAAAATAACAAGAGCACATAATTTGACAAGGTAAAAAACACAAACAGCAAGAACTTGGGAAATGCCCTAGTACTTACAGTAGACAATCCAACTGAAAGGTCTGCAATGAAAGTATCCTCAGTTTCACCACTGCAATGAACAAGGTGAACCGTTTTAGAAATGTTCATTGGTGGAAAAGTAATTAATCAAAGCCACAAAAAAACAAGGATGTACCTTCTGTGGCTTGCCATGACACCCCAGCCAGCATGTTTAGACATTTTCACAGCTTCAATACTTTCAGTTACAGAACCAATTTGATTCACCTGATAAATTGTGTAAGAAGGTAAAACTATTCAGAGTTGGTAGCTCCAATATAATAGGATGCCTCGTCTAAAATAAAATTTTTTGATGATACTACCTTCAATAGAAGGGCATTGCAGGACTTCTCCTTAATTGCTTTCTCCACACGCTGCAACAAAATCAAACATTTAATTATAAGCCCAATCAATATGAAAACGTGCTTATCTCATCATACATTATACAAAGCTCCCAGAATCACCTTGGGGTTTGTGACAAGTAGATCATCACCAACAATTTGCACCTGTTCACCAACTTCACCAGTCATCTTAGCATAGTGTTCCCAATCATCTTGATCAAATGGATCCTCAATGGACACAATTGGATAATCAGCCACAAATGACTTGTATACATTCTTTAGACTGTCTCCAGATATCTTCTGTGATCCATCATTGTTCTGAGACAGATAGATAATAGGCTCAGAGTCACAAGTTTAAATCCAACCTTCTAAATAGAATGCAATCATTCTAAGCAGGCACAAAGAAGCATTTGGTTGTCAAACATGTGATTACCTCTTCCTTAAAATTCAAATCATAGGTCTTGTCCTTGTCATTATAAAACTCTGACGCAGCAACATCCATCCCAATCACAACCTAGCATGAGACACAGAAAATTAATTAGATTACAAGCGAATGATAAAGCACGTTAACATCAGAAATGACACCAACCTTTCCAGTATATCCAGCTTTGGCTATCGCTGTCTTGAGCAGTTCAAGACCCTCTTTGTTTTCCTACACATACGACACAGTTCAAGTTTACCACTACTCGCCCAGTTTAATTCAATCGCAATTGATAACCAGCAAGACCTAGCAGTTCCAATGCAACAATTAGAACATGAACAGGTAGCTAGTAGCATTAACAAACCTGAATATTAGGAGCAAAGCCACCTTCATCACCAACATTGGTGGCATCTTGTCCATACTTCTTCTTAATCACAGACTGTATGTACATGCAAGAAGTTACAATATAAGACAGTGGTAATTTGAATTGAACATAAAAGAGAATAAAGTTTAAGAACCATAAAATTACCTTCAGGTGATGATACACTTCTACACCCATTTTCATGGCTTCCTTGAAAGATGATGCCCCAACAGGGAGAATCATGAATTCCTGTTGAAAGACAAATGTTAAAGGCAAGCACAAAAAAAAAGGGGAAAAGCCATTTAACCACGTGAGTTCATCATCAAAATTACCTGCATTGCCAGTTTATTTCCAGCATGGGAACCTCCATTGATGACATTGAATGCAGGTACTGGCAAAACCAAGGTCTTGTTTCCAGCAAGATTTGCAATGTGCTGCAAGATAAATGATATCACAACAATGAACCCCCCAAGGATTACAATGAAACAATAGAACAGCAGACTACACTAGCACAGCATATATACCTGGTAAAGAGGGATCTTCTTAACCATTGCACCTGCTTTGCAAACAGCGAGTGACACTGCCAATATAGCATTTGCTCCGAGCTGGAATAATTAAAAAAAAAGGAGAGTCTCAATTAGAATATAAGTTACCAGTCATTAACAGATTAAACAAATGATTCTCTACGAGCAAAATAGAATGTTGATGAGATGAGAAATTAAACAAACCTTCTGTTTGCACCAACCCCATTCATTAACAGTTCCATCCAGCTCTTGTACCATGAAATTATCGATTTGAACCTGCTCTGTTGGGTCCTGTAAGAAAACCCACATCAATCATCAAACACTGTTTGTGATTGAAGACATGTATAATGAAAATAAAAAATTGAATTTCCATATATTACCTTGCCAATCAAGGCTGGTCCAATGATAGAATTGACATTCCCTACAGCCTGAACATCATCACGACACAAAAAGAAAATTAAGAAACAATCTCCACAGCCAGTACGGCCAATATACACGAGAACATAAGAACATGATCTGCACATACCTTAAGTACACCTTTCCCAAGATAATCTGATCCTCCATCTCTCAACTCTAAAGCTTCATAGACACCTTTTAACACACAATTACACAAAATCAGAACTGGATCAAGCAAACAGTAATACATACATACCACATAAATCTTGAACAGGAACTTGTGAAATACACAAAAAGTAATAATCTTTACCAGTGGAAGCACCACTTGGAACGGCAGCTCTAGCATAGGTTCCATCAGAGAGCAAAATATCTGCCTGTTTATTATTTTAAAACCCACCATTTCATCAGCTAAAAAAACATACACAAGAAACCACCAACAGAACGAAAGCACGGACTACAAAAATCAAATCCCAGTCATGCTTTCCACTAAAGCTTCCACTTTTATTCCTAAAAAAGCATCAAAACCAAACTTTCTCTCTGACCCAGTTTTTGTTAACATCCAAACCAAACATCAAACTTTTAAAAAAAAAGGATCAGAACAACAGCAACTGCCAGCACAAAAAGAAATCCCAAAACATCTCAATAACGCATTTGCAAAAGCTTCCTCTTTTATTACCAAGAAAATATCAAAAATGAAGATTTTATCTGCCCCACTTTTTCTTAACATCCAAACATAACATCAAACATGAAAAACCGAGGTACAAAACAAAAAAACCCGTCGAAAGTGAGAAAAAAATGACGGGTTATCATTGGATGACTAAAATTGAATCGAGGAAGACTTACTTCAACGGTGGGATTTCCACGACTGTCAAAAATTTGACGAGCTTTAACAGCCTTGATCGTTACCATTGTTGATCTGATGTTCCAACCCTTCGATGATCCAGAGGTTTCTCTTTTCTGTTCTTGTTCCTGAGACAGTCACAGAGATGCTGAAACTAGGGCGTAAATAGGTTTTATTTATTGGAGTCGTGGGGAAAAAACCACGGGAGGTAAGATCAAAACCGCTTGCGAGGTTTTTTTTTTTTTTTAATTTGAGCTTTATAGTTATTTATATGATTATTATTAAAAATTTATATAATTATTAATTTTAAAGCTCATAAAATTAATTAAGATATCACCTGCACTAATATTTAAAGCAAGATCTGATGTGGATGGTTGGGTAATTGGGTTGGTTTCTCGATCATCACGTGAGACGTTGCTCTTTATGGTTGAGTGGGGCCCAATCGACGGCAGGGGTCTTGCATCCAATGGGGAATATGCGGGGAATTTTTTGTTTGAAAATTCGTAATGTAAAAAGTTAGAGATTTAGAACGTATTTTGTAGTGTGGTTGTTGGTATTTTTTAAATAATTTTTTATATTAAAATATTTATTAATAATATTTTTTTTAAAAAAATCATTTTTAATATTAATATATTAAAATAATTCAAAATACACAAACTATATTTAATTTTAATAAAAAAAAATATTTTAAAATTTTTAAAAACATAACCTAGCCACATTTCCAAACATATTCTTACCGTGGGCGGTCCAGTAATGCATGATGATATCCATGGCGCCCGCCCCTTGTTTTTTATCTGCCCACTTGGAAGGGAAGGCATTCCAGCCGACAAAAGTCCTGCAAGAGAAAGGGTGTTTATAGTTTTAATTTTTTTTTTTGTAGAACGACGTAGTTTTTAAATAAATTTGGTGGAATAATATATCTCAGTAAGCGTGTTTGGAATTACGTTGCTTAATAATTTTTAAAGGTGATTTGACTTGGAAATGAATTTTTTTTATTAATATATTAAAATTATTAAAAAAAATATCAATTTAATATTTTTAAAAATAAATATATTTTTAAAACACAACTAAATACAATTAATATAATTAAAAACATGTAACCTACTGCCGTTGCACAATTAACATCCCCCAATAGCCATCCCATGAGAAAAAAAGCTTTAAATCAATAATTTAGGGGTTAAAAGTGCTTAAACTCAGCATTTCATTGCTAAATAAAAGTTTTATACCATAGAATTTATCATAAAAATATTTTGGATTGAAAGATTATAATTAGAAAAAAGCCTGAAAATATCAAGTAGGGATGGACCAAAAGATTTAATTTTTTTTAAAAAATTAAAATAAACGGAATTAAATAAAAACTTTAATCTTGGTTTGGTTTTAAATTTGTTAAAATCAAATAAATTTAATTTAAATTAAAGTGTGTTTTGTTGGGTTATTTTTTTATTGAATTTTTATTTAATGAGGTTTTAGTTTATAATTAAAATTATGTAGAAAATTCAATAAACCTTTTAGTTTTAATTAATCTCGAGTCGGTTATTATAAATATTATAGATAGTTTAATTAATTTAATCACCCTAATATCAACTACTTTCTAAAACAACACAACACCTCGTGACCAAAAATTTCAAGACCACATGTAAGGCTCATCGTGGGCCCATTAAATCGTACATGGTTTGGGCTAAGGCCCAGGTCTGCCCTGTCAAATTAGGGTTTAGGGTTTTACTCAGGCTTCTTCTTGCTACCCTATTAGGTTGCAGTTTCTACAATATAATCTTCTTCTCAACGAATCTCAACTTCCCTCACTCTCTAACAAGGTAATTATTTCTCCTTCTCTCTAAACCTAACCTGCTTAGTTTCATTCACGCTACCTTTTTTTTTTCTTATATCAAAACAGCTTGCTTTTGTATAGTTAATGGCTCCGTTTTCTGCATCTTTGATTTTTCGCTTTAAGTAGTGTTTTAGCTTGTTTTTGTTGAAAGTTATAAACTTTATGCTAAAATAGCATCTGGGTTTGAAGAATTTTGAATTGGGTCATTAGAGTTTGTTGATTTTAGGCTATGTCTGTATTTGTTTGATGGTCTTGTTATCAATTTAGTGCGAATTTTATTGCATAAATTAAGGGTTTTTCTTGGTGGTTAAGTATTTAAATTGGATTATCTAATCTTGCTTTGTTGAGCCAATCTGAGTTTTGTGTTTTTTGGTGGTTTGCTTTATCCGGGGTTGTATACCAGCTCCAATTTACTTTGTAGAAGTATCTGAATCCAATTTGATTGAGGAGAACTTGCCACTATGTTATTCTTTGGTACCTTTTTTAGCTTAATTTTGAGTTTATGTATTGATATCCATGAGTAATATCTGCTATTTTCATGCATGAGTAGATATTGGTGTGCTTATTAATTGTAATTCGGTTTTGGATTGTGATAGGTTTGTATAATGGTGGTAAACAAGGAACAATCGACCCTGTCTGATGAGGAGCTGATAACAGATGATGAAATGGAAAATCTTGATGAAAAATTGTCTGGATCTGAGTCAGAATCGGAGGATGAAGATGTGAAGTTGCCTGAACCATCGAAAAATGCTATATTCAATAGAGATGGTCTTGCTGACAAGCTTCAAGATATTAGTTGGCCAGAGAATGTTGGATGGATCCACAAACTTGTGATTGACTTCAATCAAGAGCAAGAGGTGGATGTGAATGATGACCTGACTAGAGAGCTTGCTTTTTACACACAAGCCTTAGAGGGAACAAGGCAGGCATATGCTAAGCTGGAGTCGATGGGGATTCCTTTTCTCAGGCCTCCTGATTATTATGCTGAGATGGCGAAGTCGGATACTCATATGGAGAAAGTGAAGGGCCGACTTTTGGCAGAGAAGAGAAGCATTGAGGAGGCTGAGGAGAGAAGGAAAGCTAGAGAGTCTAAGAAACTAGCTAAAGAGGTTCAGGCCCAGAAGCAGAAAGAGAGAAATGCACAGAAAAAGGCAGCGATAGAAACTGTTAAGAACTGGAGAAAACAGAGGAAACAAAGTGGGTTTGCTGGAGGCGAAAAGGATGGTGAGTTGGATATGCCCTTCGAAGATGGAAAAGTGTTTGAAAGGTCGAACAAGAAGAGGCCAGGGGTGTCTCCAGGAGATCGGTCTGGAGGGAAGGGGAGACAACCTTGGAAGAAGGGGAAAAACGGACCAGAAAAGAAAAAATTCAAGAGGGAATCAAGGGATTCCAAATTTGGATTTGGAGGGAGGAAAGGTTTAAAGAAGCAGAACACTGCTGACACCACTGATAATTTTAGAGGCTTCAAGAAAGGCAGTGCTGCCGGAAATAAGAAAACGAAGAGGTGATAAACTGTTGTTTGATTTTGCTTTGCTAAAGACTACAGCTACAACTCTTTGCAATTGTTTCTGGAAGGGCTTGTAATAGGGTTTTGAGCTTATCCCTTTTTTCCCTCTAATTCGTGTAATCTTTAAGCTTGTTTGATTGAAGTACTAATTTCCTTTACAATGTCTATGGCGATTCTGTCCAGATCCCGGTATGGAATCATGATTTTCTCCTATCATTCTATCTCAATCGATTCGTCATTACATTACATTCAAGCCCTTGAATTCATCTAGTCATACACGGTTCCTGCCTATCCTGCGTTGCAGCTTCATATAATTCATCTTTCATTATCCAGTTTGGGCATGCTATTTTCACTGAAATTTGGCGTCTGTTTCATGTGAAAACAATCAAGGCCTGCTTCCTTGGCAGTTAACCTTTTATCGTTTTCATCCCATCCATCACAATACATCTCACCTTGTTCCTTTTTTTTTTTTCTGTATCCAATGAAAATCAACTGCAGTTGGTGAGCAATCCCTGATTAATGCACATACTCACAACGTGTTTTAACAAGTCAACCCTAAGAAATCCCAGGTCTCTTTATCTTCATAATTATTAGCTGCTAGCATTTTTCTCAGTTCTTGTGTTGCTACTGTTGTTGTCGGTGAGAAGTGTTAACAGTTAGATGAGTCTAGACTGTGGGTGCAGTTGCTACACCCTACATGTATTAACTTTTCCTCCTTGAGCCCCATTTGTGGGCAGATTTTTCAAACAAATGAGCAAACATTTTTCCACCTAAAATTCACAGCTGTTTGATTTTGCCTCATCCAATAAGCTGAAGAGTGACTGGTAAAGTTTCTTTTTCATTCTATTTATTTGTAGCATCATATCATGTCAGTACTGCTCATTGTCAATGGCCAATAATTAATAGAATTAAATCCTCCACCTAAATGTGCATGGGCACCATTGTGAATTATCATCATCCATCAAGATAATTATTTTTTAGATTTTTTTTAGACTTTTAACATTAGAACATCATGAGAGAGACATAAAAAAAACAAAAATTTAATGTTTTTTTAATGAAAAATAATTTGAAAAGAGAAACTGACAGACTCAAAAATGAAAAATAAAAGGAAAAACACAATTTAAGAGTCTGGTGATGTCAATAGGGTGACATTAGAGTGGATGAGCAGCTGATCAATGGTTCCATCATCCATGTGCTGTTCTTGTTTGGTAAAGAGAAGGCCCACATACTCGTTGGCAAGAAGCTTCCCAGAATACACTGATACATTACTGAATAAATAAAAGCATATAATATTTCATTTCCCATTATATTTGTAGCCCTAACTTTTGCTACAAAAAGCTTCCTCTGAACTCTTTTTAGCCTATCAATACAGGGCTTTAAAAGGGCGTGGCTCTTTTCCTCCCGAGAACACTTTCTCCCTCCAGGTTTTTGTCGACTCCATATCCTTTGATTTCTCCCTAGTTTTCAGAACCATGTTTGAGTCTACACTAGAATTGATCACTCAGGCTGCTTCCAATTCTTTTGTGATCTTCTGCTTTTGCAATTTGATCATTGTCATGATCCTCATGGGCTCAAAACCTGTCTTCAACTTTGATCAAGAAAGGGAAATTCCAAGGTCAATGGTCATCAACACACACACAAAGGTGAAAGAAGATATCCTGGCTAAGCCTTCTTCACTTGATGGAAACGAGATATCAATAGATGACAAGAATGTGTCAATCACCCAGGAAGAACCCACCGGCGACGGTGACGAAGACGATGGAGAAGATGGATATGGAGATGAAGATGATGAGCTGAGGAGAAGATCTGAAGAATTTATCAACAAAATCAATCATGGATGGAGGACAGAATCATCAAGGCATCACGTTTAGCCTAGAAATAGCTTGATAGGAGTTTCTTAATGGTTGGCCCATAACTTAGAAACGTGACACTGCTAGATGTTGTTATGGTCATCATCTTTCCAGTGCTGTACATAATCGAATAACGATGACACAACTCACTGAGAAGATCTTGATTGTACTGTTTGAAAGCAATATTACAAAAACTCACTGTTCAGAAAAAAACTACTGTTCCATTGCACTTTCTTTACTACCTTCCTATGTTTGGACAGTAGTTTAGTACTTAAAGTTTTAGATTTCTTCTTTAGCATTTACGTGTGAGCCACTTACGAAAACAATCAGCAAACACAGTGATTTTCGTAGTTGTCAGAGTCGGCCCGAGCAGTTTAAGGCCTTGGCTAATGAGTCGTCGCGCCAACCCACGGATCGCTGGTTAATTCAACCCTTTAGAATTATCAAATAAACAACAGAAAGCTGGACTGCGATTCCCTTGAGCATGCTAAACAGGCATTGAAAAGGTGGATTAAGCCATGGAAAGGGCACAATTGGAGCCCAAAGGGCACAGTAGAACGGGTATCTTTGTTTAAGCATGAAGACTTTGAATCATTTTTAATAATTGAAAGCCTGATTTAGCTTGGATTATCCTCTCACATGGATAAATAAAGTGTTGACAAGGGTACAAAGAAAAATAGCACGAGATGCTACTTTCATTTGGGTTCTTTTTTTTTTCCTGTGGAAGAGATCATTCGCCTCCTCAACTATCCATAGACAAAGGCAAGTGCATGGCTAGAGAACCTACCAAGAACTTCAAGCGATAATAATACTTGAGATTATACAATTCCAAATAAAGTGACATCACACCACACCACTAAATGTAGAAGGCAAAGTCAATATAGTTTTCTTTGACAAGGATTTATGACCTAACCCCCCTTTTTTAAAAAAATCTTGTTTTTTCTTTTTAAATCTTGTTTTTATTTGGATCTGTGGTCTTTATTGAGATTTTCTTTTGAAGAAGTCTCAATCAAGATTGTGTCCAGTTCCCTTTAAAATACTTAAATTTCGTGCTTATCTTGAAAATTCTCCAATGGAACATGTCCGGTTCCCTTGATATTATGACTACAATGATCATAGGTTGATATATGCATGATCTAAACTGGTTTATAGACGCATGATCAAAGCTTTATACCTCTGAGATGTCCATGAGATCAGGAGGTTGAATAAACACATGATACCTCTTATAGTTTGGACCGAGACAATTGCACTGTGGTATGGATAGGGATAATAATTTAATTCAAAATCAATAAATATTAATATAACCCGAATATATATTTAATTCAAAATCAATGGATACCAACTTAACACAAATATATATGTAATTTTTAGACTATTAATAAAC
>Ga0325402_1007388_pt1 | contig 10431 bp, 5 predicted proteins | sample PopdelMetagenome_22_FD_207212 | JGI IMG/M metagenome (GOLD analysis project Ga0325402, IMG submission 207212) | Populus deltoides microbial communities from Bellville, Georgia, United States - Xylem-PdKOR-R3 | ecosystem: Host-associated > Plants > Phyllosphere > Stem > Wood/Secondary xylem... | reverse complement strand
TTTCTTTTCCCTTCATATTTGATCCATGTCCTTTTGATTATTATTTTTTTATTCTAAATAAGACATGAAATTACATATTTTTTTAATTTCACCCCCTTTTATTTTTTAATCTTTCATATTTGGTCTTTATTCTTTGATCACATTTTTTTTATTTTTAATAAATTATAAAATTACATTTTTTTTTCATTTTCACCCCCCCATTTATTTTTTTTTATCTTTCAAATTTGTTCATCATTCTTTTTATTGTAATTTATTTTGTCTATGATCATTTTTTAGGTTATCTTTTTTTATAAATTCATCATTTATGGTTTTTTCTTTTCTATCAAATTTGATCCCTATTCTTCATGTTTCTATCTTTTTTTCTTTAGCAAGTTTTTTCTTCATGATTTCATCATTCAAAATTAAATTGGTTGTAAATTAAGATTTTTTTATTGATCCCAGTTCAAGGATTTCACGGGTTGCGAGTTTTACAGATTAAACTAGGTTTAGAAGGTTTTCCCGGGTTGGCTTTTTTTTTTTCCTTTTTAAAGCTAATGTTGTTTAGTTTTTACCTTTTTTAATAATTTTTTTCTTATTATTGTTTATGGTTTGTCTTCTATGATATTAGTTTTGGATTCATAACAAGAGTCATTAATTTTAAAGGTTAATATGGGTTGAGTTTTTTTTTATCCTTTTTTTAAAATTTATTTATTTCAATTTCATTCTTCAACATGTAATTTATTTAAAGTGGATCTCCCTACCTTGTTTTTTCATTTCCTTTCTATTGGGTTATCTTAATTTCATGCTCTATGGTTGCAGGGTTTGCGGCTTAACCCAAGCTAACTTAGTTTTTTTGTTGATATGAGGTTAGTCCTGAGTTTATGACTAGAGTCATTGGTTTTAAAGGTTAACGTAGGTTGACTTTTTTTTGTTTTGTTTTTAAATTGAATTATTTCAATTTCACCCTTAAACATTTGATTTATTGAAAATTGATCTTCATATTTTTTTTCCTTTCCTTTCATTTCTATTGGGTTATCCTGATTTTTTTTTTTCACAATTTCATACTCTATTTATCTATCAAATTTGATCCCTTTTTTTATTTTTTTGGCAAGTTTTTTAAATTGATGTTTTTTTTCCTAATTTTATCTTTTAAAATTAAATTGATTGAGAATTATCCTTCTTAATTGAACTCGATTCAAGGATTTTATCCAAGGATTATGGGTTAACTTGGATTAACTCATATTTTTTTTTCATTGCTTTTTAATTTGTTTTTTCATTTTTGTCCTTCAGTAGTAAGTTGTTTGATAATTAAGCTTAATGATATTATTCAATTTTCTTTCCAACACGTTCAATATGGTATCATGACTAGATCAAATATTTTTCATCTTGACCCAAGTGGGCTAGGATCGAGTTTTTTTACCATTTTTAAATTATATTTTTTTCTTAATTTTCACCCTTCAACATTTTATGTGCTAGGGATTGAGCTTCATTTTTTTTTATGTAGTTACCATATTCTCATTTGATTTATTAGGAATTAGTCTTCGGACTTTTTATTAATGTGTTTATTTCTATGAGATTATCTCAATCTTATATCTATGGTTGCGAAGTTTGCGAGTTCACTCGGTTTAACTGGCTTTTTTTTTGTTGTTGAATTGTTTTAATTTTTTTTTTCAGTTTCGCCCTTCAGTATCAAGTTATTTTATAATCTAGACTAGCACAAATCAAGTTCTTTTACCTTGTTTTCATTGTTATTTTTTTATATGTTTATTTATTATTATTGTATATTTTTAATCATATTATTTAATTTACAAATTGAACCAATGACTTGAGTCTCAGAGGTATTTTCTTAGCATTCTTTTTTCACATTGAGAAATAGGTTACCCGACCCACAGTAGAGTGCAAGCCACAAATCTAGTTAATTGTTATATTGATGTTTGAAGTTTATTCTTCTTGTCTGAATTTTTTTTCTTGAAACAAAACTATTGGATTTTTCTTAAACGTATATATTAAATTTTAAATCTATTAATTAATTTCAAAAAAGAAAAGCTTATAAAATTTCACTACCAAAAAATTACAAATAGCAATGGAAACGCAAATGAAAAACATTTTGTCTGTATTTTTCAATAAAAATAGCGACAAAAAATTTTCATTGGTAATTTCTAATGGAAATTACGATGTAATAAAAAAATCATTTGAAATTTCATCGACAATTCCTCAACAATTTGACACGTTAAAGTGCAGGCCACAAATCTAGTTAATTGTTATATTGATGTTTGAAGTTTATTCTTCTTGTCTGATGTTTTTTTTTTCTTGAAACAAAACTATTGGATTTTTCTTAAACTTATATATTAAATTTTAAGTCTATTAATTAATTTCAAAAAAGAAAAGCTTATAAAATTTCACTACCAAAAAATTACAAATAGCAATGGAAACGCAAATGAAAAACATTTTGTCTTTATTTTCCAATAAAAATAGCGACAAAACATTTTCATTGGTAATTTATAATGGAAATTACGATGTAATAAAAAAAATCGTTTGAAATTCCATCGACAATTCCATCAACAATTTGACACACTAGTAGTGTCGATGGAATTATCGATGGAAATTCCATCGGCAAATTAAAATGAATTTAAAACATGTCAGTTCTCTCTTTCACCCTTTCTTCTTCTTTCTTATCTTCAAAATAACATCCCTTCTCTCCCAATTAATTAGCAAATCTAACCACCACCTTCACAAACCAGGCCACCCAACTTGCCGACGTCAACCTACATTTATTAGTAGTGTCAACTTTCCTCTCTTGATTCTATTTCTTTCGAACCTTCATTACATCAATTATGCAAATCTAACCACTTTTTTTAACCCATTTATGTCTTGTGTTAATTTATTGAAATTCTTTTGTAGTATTTGTACTTGGCATGTATATTTAAGTGTTTTATAGCTTTGTCTAGATAGTTCTATTGTATTAATGTATTATTTGTATGCTAGGGTTTGTTTAGGATTTGGGAGAAATTGATTTTAATTGATATTTGATAAAATTAAGTTTGATTTTGTAACTTGAGTGTGTTATAATTGAATATATGATGAGTAATTTAATGGGTACTAATTATATTTTGTTAATTTTATTATTAAGTTAGAAATTCAAGGAAATTTAGTTTTTTTGGAATTGATAGTAATGAAAATGTATTAATTTAGGTGGAATAATTTTGAATTAAATGATAAATAATTGGGTACCGATTATTTTTTGTTAATTTTATAAGACGAGTGCACAACTCATAATAAATCTTTGTGATAGTAATAAGTAATTTGTGCTCCTCTAGTACTTTAGTTCTTATGTCCTTTGTATTTCCTTGTACCTTATACGATAAATAATATGTTTGTTGCCAACTCAAATAACCTAGGTGTGTTTTTTATTTGAGTATCTTAATTTTAGTTCTCATTGTAAACTTTGACTTTAGGGTTTTATTCTTGTTATACTCTGTTCTAGTTTTAATTATGAAAATGCTTGGAATTAAAGTCTTGTGGCATACTATATCCTTAACTTATGCTATATAAATCTTAAAACATATTATTAGAAACAAGATTGTATAATGCATGTAGATACAAAAAGATGAATACAACCAGTTTTAATTTAGTTTATGTATTCAAAATTTGTTCTTATATTTTGTGCTTTTGCATATGACACACAAAACTCTAGCTAATACGAAGGGTGATACTCTCATCTCTTATGAAAAGAAGGTTCAGGTATATACCTCTTACCTAGTGTTTGTAACTCTTTTAATTCTTGCATTGAGTTCAGCAGTTCAATAGAAATGGATAAAGTCTCCAATATAGCTTTACATAAATTATGCTAAATCATACTTGTTTTAACTTGCAAATGACTTTATTATGTAGACTTGAAAGTGCTTTCATTTCTTATATCTAATACTTTTATCCAATATTTTTTTTCACTCTAATTTTCAATCTTGAGGTTACAAATACTTTTTGAGATTTAATGTAAGCAAAGGTTGGCTTAAACATGCCTTCTTCTTCTTCTTCTTCTTCTTCTTCTTGTATGTTTAGGTTGGCTAAAGGATTATAACAACTAATCAGAAAAAATAGTAAAAACACTTACAGAAGCATTGATGGAATATTACATACCATTGATAATTTCACACCCATTTCATCAAAAAGTTACATAAGGTTTGAGAATTCTTGATGAATCAGTGACTGAAAATTCTATCGGAAATTAATTTTTAATGGCTTATAGATGGAAAAAAGGTGGTAAAATTTGATTTCTTAGTTCAAATAATTTGTCATAATTCCATTGGTATTTGAATTTCTAATGAAATTATCAACAGAATAACAATTGCTGACGAGAAACTTGTCGATGACAGATTTTTATAAAAAATTCCATTGGTAATTCAAATGGCAAGATAATAATTTTATAAATGCCAACGAAATATTTTGTTGATGTGTTCTAATTTTCTGGTAATGTTTGTGTTAGTGATGCGTAGAGATAAAAAAAAAATGATTTTCTAATCAAATTGCACTAAGTTTTTAAATTGTCAACACATCTATTAGCGTAACAAATACAAAAATCTCAATCAAAATCCTATCTAACTTAGTTCAAGTGCTAATTCTTATTGAATTTATGTTTAATTTTCTCATAGGTGGTGATATATACGTGTTTCGAGTTCTTTTGTCCATGTCTCAATTAAAAAAACTTTGAATTTCAAAGTTAAATGTTAAATTTGATGTTGATGATCTGAACTCTAAACACTATTCCTACAAACCCAGGCTTATAACGATGTCTCTCAAATATGAATTTAAAAATTTATGATTTTTTTATATGCAGAAAGCAATTTAAAACCTCAAGAGTAATCAAATAATTTAATGTTTTGAACACAAAAGATAACGTAACAACTCAAGATTAAAAACTTACATTCATTGAATAATTCTTCAATTGATTACAAATATGCATGAGAATCCCTTAATAGGAGAACATGAACTGATGTGTATTTTATTTTTTTGTATTTTATGGGCTTTTTAGCAATGATAACTGTAAGCCTACTATTAAAAGTCTATTGATTATCTCTTACAAATTATCATCTTACAAGTTATTTTCCTACTAATTATCACCTACTAGGTTATAAACCTAATGATGAAAAGGTTTTGAAGATCTTGAAAACATAGTTTAATTGTAGAGTAGCTGTTGGTTGTTGGTTTTTGTCGAGTTACTTTTGTTTTCCCTTCCTCCAACCTTGATTTATATAGGAAATTTTATAGATAACAATATGTTAACTATCCAATCTCTCTATTACTTCTTATTTTAAGGATGCTCGATTGAAAAGGCCCGACTTAACTTGCTTTAGTTAGTTTCTTTTACAAGTTTGGATCGTGTTTTTTCTATATTCTACCTTTTCTTAATCCAAACTTCATGATTTACCTGGTTTTACTCATTCTTTCCATCTAGCCTAGACTTTTTTTTTTAATATGGAAATGAATACTAAGTCTAGCCTATTATTTCATATTTCTTATTCTTTGATTCAAATTACTTTTCTGACTTATTTATTGTTCAACAATATGTTACAAGTTCATTTTGATGAAAATGCATCAAGAAATGATAGATGATTAAGTTTTTTATCCTTACATTTTAACACAGATATTGTAATGGTACTGTAGTATTGGTTTAACTTTTGAGTGATTTGGACGCTAATTCTCAGACTTTCTTTCTTATAGTAGTTTTAATGTACGTACTTGGTTTAATTTTAACTTAGTTTCTATAGTTTATTAAAACTACTTAATTAGACAATGTAATATTAGAAATAATTAAATAATTATTTTATGGATGTTGATTATTCTCAATTATTATTTTTTTAAAAAAAAAACTTCTTTCATTGTCAAAGTTTTCATCCCATGTACCCTTTTTTTTTCTTTATTCTATTTTTCAAGACCTTAAACAAAAAAACATTGAAAGAAAAATAAGATTGACAAAAAAAAACTTAATTGAAAACAAATTTAACATATAGGAATTAAATATCTAGTTTTTAATACTAAAATGGTAATTATTTCATTTTTAAAACTACAAGGGCTAAGTTCATGTATAACCAATGATTGGGAAGAAAGGCATATTCAGGATCAACTTCACCTAAGAGTTTTTTGGGACTCTAGCATGGTAAAAAAAATGATAAAATAACATAATGCAAAAAATTATTTAGAAAAAATAACACATTTTAAAAAGTTATAAATGATATCTGTGATTCGCAAGTCGCAAGTGTCATCTGGGACTCTTAAATTACAAAATTGTTGGACATGAGATTTAATAAAAAGAGAAAGAACAGAGAGAAAAGGAAAGAAAGAAAAAGACCTTGAAGACATATAAAAACTCTAATGATAACAATATTAATATCGTTAGAAAGATCTTGAGAAGATGAATCTAATAATACTAAGAAAAGTCACTAACAATGATTGGAATGAACCACACGAGTGATCCAAAAACAAGCAAGCCCTGAAATTTTTGAAGGACTCTTGTGACCCACTTTGTTATTATTAATGGAAATAATTAATTCATCAATCATATATTCATAGAAAATAAACATACAAAAAAACACAACCCGATATAAAATCATTTCTTCCTAGGTCAAAAGTGTTTAACAACCATGATGATTACTATCAGCTATAAAACACTGAAAATCTCACATTGGTATCATATGGCTGAATATTATTTCCTTCTAATCCCCACACTCTCTTTGTTTTATTGCAATGAAGTTCTGGTTATGGGATTTACTTATTTAGTTCTTGTTTATTTTTTTGTTTTAAAAGCATTTTTAAAAAAATTAAATTTTTTATTTATTTTTTGTTTCAAATTAATATTTTTTTGTGTTTTTAAATCATTTTGATCATGCGTTGATATCAAAAATAATTTTTTTAAAAAATATATTATTTTGATATATTTCTGAATAAAAAGTACTTTAAAAAACAATCATAATTATACTTCTAAATAGATTCTTAAACACTCGGGACAGAAGAATACAACTTCGAGATGCATCAATTTTCCTTCTTCTGCATTGTGAACTTTATCCTGATCTTAAATCAGCAATCCTAGCAGTTGCTGCCTAATTCTAACAAATATAGAAACTTATAATGTTTAAGGCAGGAAAAGAGAGGATCTCCCCACCTCTCGTCCTGCAGAGAGAACACATGGATTTACCTATAGCAACTCTTTTTACATGAATCTATATACATGCCTCGAGAGATTCAGATGAATTAATGAAGTGCAAACACAGAGGAGAAGAAGATATCGAAGGGTTTTTTTATTATTATTGAACATGAACATAGTAATATCTTTTCATTGAATATTATATCCAAATAATTTGAGAGAGTCGCAAATATTGATACTTAGTATTCATTAATCATGTATTTGTTCTGCAAATCTCTAAAATCTATTATTTTTTATAAAAAAATTATCATCATGTTATTTTATCACATTTCTTTTTTTACTTTGTTAAAAAACCCCAAAAAAAAAACCCTTGTCCTTGCCTGCAGAGAATAATGCATACCCAAGTATCCTACAGGGCAATGATGCTCCATTTTCTACGTGGAAGAACATGGAAAGAACCGAAGGTGGGGTTTTCTTTCCAGAGAGGGCTTTTCTGATAACGAGATGATGAAGTTGGCTGTGACCCAACAACCTACATGAACATAGGCTTCTAGGGCAGAACTCATGTGTCAAATAGGGTCAACAAGCAAAGCATGCAGTTTTCTCCACAAGAATGAGTAAGCCTGTGACAAGGAGGTCAATGAGCCATCACCCTCAACCTTATATAAGCCTTGGATGTGAAATGGCATTATCAAGTCAATCAGCGAATAAAAGTATATGTATTGCATAAAAGAGAAGATATTGAAAATGCTTTCCATAAAACCTTGTATGGGCTGGATTTCAGAAGCACCATTATCTCCCTTGTTTTGGATAGTCAACGGTGTCGACAATAATTCTAGTGATCAATCATCATGGATTAAAAGCATCTCTAGGAAAAGGTCATCGTTGCATCAGTAGATTTCCGAATTCTAGAAGGGTGGTGAAGTTATGAGCTCCATCGCCACTGTATAGAAGTTGACTGTGTGCAGGAAGGGTGGATCCAGAATTGTTTTCTAAAAGGGGTAAATTCAAAATGCATTTGGCACTGGTAATTAAGGGATTGAAAGAGCATGGAAAGCCCTTGTTGGGAGATTGTTGCTTCATGGGACATATGGGTATTGAAAATCTTAAAAAGCCATGGGTTCAGGGGGATTTTGGGATTTGTCTTCAAACTGTCCATTTTTATTTTTTTTATTTATTTATTGCTTGATATCCCATAAATATATTTTGTATACTATCTTCTTTTATAGTTATTTAAACATTGATTGAATTTTTTTTTAGTGCAATTATACATGCAATTATACATAATTTAAACCCGTCTACTAGCTATTATTAGTACTTTATTAAGCATAAACTAACTTTCATGTGATTTGTAGTTTAAGTATTGTTACTTTTTAAAATGATTTTTTTAAGAAAAATATATATTTTTTAAATTTTTTTTTTATATCATCACATCAAAATAATCTACACACATTAAAAAAATAATTTTAAATAAATAAATAAATACTTCTAAAATACAAAAACAAAACTCCAATTCACCCTTTTGTTAAAGTAGGCTTTTAGAGCCCAAAAGGAACGAAATGGATGGATTTAGGGCTTAAGCCCACAAAACTTTGAGAATGACAATAATGGACCCACTCACGGTCCTCCTTAGATTTATAAAATGGGGTAGAAATTTAAAGTTGGTTTTGAGTCTCGGGCCTCTCTGCTAACCAAATTCAAGATAAAAGCCTCGAATCTCTGATGCACTTGTCCGAAGCCTAACATCTGATCGAACCGTATATACCTCATTCGGCCGAAGGACCGAAAGAAAATAAATGCATAAAACCCCGAAGAAAAAAATCCCGAGCCCAGGGCTCAGATCCTGAAATCCAACCGAACATGGGCAACAGCAAAATTTCCAAAGAGTCCAACAAGTTCCCTCAAGATTTACCTAAAACAACACAAACCCGAAAAGTCAAGTTATATTTATATTTATTTTTTTACTTAGGCAACCTCATTAAATTTGTCCCAATTTTATCAGTATCAAGGAAGATTCCCAGTAGACACGCATAACTCAAATCATATTCGGAAAACCACTTGCAAAATCAAAACTATATTTATTAAAATTGATTTAGTCAATTTAAAAAAATTAATTTATATATATATATATATATATATATTTTTGAGGTTTTAATATTTCACATTAAAAAAATATGAAGCATTGAGTATAATATAGTTATTTCATATAAAAATTTCATAAACAATCAATATGAATGTAAACTATAAAACAAATAAATATGAGGCATGAAATGTAACATAGTTGTATCCCATGTAAAAAGTTGAAAAACAATCATTGTGAATATAAACTATATATAGCTATTCCATATCAAAAAATTAAAAAATAATCTATGAGGATATGGGTTATAAAAAAAAGATCTCTTATTGAAAAATTAAAAAACACTTTATGTAGATGTAAGTTATTTATAGTTATCCTACATCGAAAAAATAAAAAAAAAACATCTCATGTGGATGCATGCTATAAAATAGAAACGTAAGACTAAATATTCATAAATTAATTATATATATATTGGGTTTATTGAAAAATAAAAATGTAAAAAAATAATATCAGGTCTTGCTTAAGTTATGTTTGGTCACCGAGTTTTACATTGACCTAGTAAATCACTCGAGTTTGATTGGACTAATTGCACCTTTAAGTTTTTATGATTTGAGAGTCAATGAAGATCTCGAGTCAACCGCTGGCCATGTTCCAGGCCATGTTCCATGATAAAAACTCTTCAAGAAAACTTGATTACTGAGGCATAGCTCCTTAGTATCAAATTACCTATATATTTTTAGCCATTGCTTGCATTTCACTTCTCTTGCTTGCATTTCACTTTTCACCAAAGTCCCACACGCAATCCGCAGGTTGATAAGCAAACAAGAACACATGCATTCATTGCTATCCTTTCAAACCAAAGTATCAACCATCTCCGCACGTCGTTTTTCCCAAGCAAAAATAACAATCAACAAACAGGATAATTCGATTTTTTTTCACATATATCAAGCAAAAACCCCGTGTGTGTGTGTGTGTAATTTTTTCGTATGAAACAAAGAATTACCTCATGAAACCCGATATCTATGAATGATCTTAAGAGTCAATATCAATTATTGATCTCAAAAGAAAGCAAGAGAAGATCATGACATAAAAAAGAGAGTTAAAACCATGCAAAATCATCAGTATGTCTGTTGAAGATTCTCAATTACTAAAAAATTGAAATTATATATATCTCCCAATTACCATAACTTTTCATCCCCAAGTCCCTTGCATCTCATCAATTCTCGATGTTGTGAAA
>Ga0325402_1007382_pt1 | contig 10434 bp, 9 predicted proteins | sample PopdelMetagenome_22_FD_207212 | JGI IMG/M metagenome (GOLD analysis project Ga0325402, IMG submission 207212) | Populus deltoides microbial communities from Bellville, Georgia, United States - Xylem-PdKOR-R3 | ecosystem: Host-associated > Plants > Phyllosphere > Stem > Wood/Secondary xylem... | reverse complement strand
TAATCAACCCATTGAGATTTTGAGATATTATGTCCTCTAACAGCACTGCAACCCACTTTTGCTCTGTAGCAACTTCCACTTGAATTAATCGACAGCTACTACTGCCTAGGACAAATCCAACCTCTTCCTCCCCTCATCCTATGTTACTTTTTCCAACTGCTTGCATGAGTTCATACAGGATATAGCCAGAATACCATCATGTTTCATGGCATCGACACATTCAATTTAATTTATGAGGTTTAACTAGGTTGAGAACATTAAATAGTTCAGGTTATATAGCATAGACAGCGAGAATGCTTCCCTTTCTATCTGCATCTGCATTATGTCCAATCAGTTTGCACATTTTTTCCTTAGTGAAAGTTAAAAGCAAAATCACCAATCTACACAATATAACAGCAGCAATGGGATTGCACCCAACTCATTCCTGAAATAAGGAACAGATGGTAGACTCATTTGCCATCACAATTCCTTCACTTGCAAAAGAGCAAACACCAAATCCTAAAACAAAATTCCAAATAAATCTCTTGAATATGATAACAAATCTGGAGGTCTCCCTGGCAAACTGAGTAGAATTCTGTTCAAATTCATTAGAACGCTGATTGGGACACTGCATCATCTTAATATACCAACATATTTGTTCCAAATAAACAGAAAGGTGTCTATAAATTCCTCTCATTGTTCTTGCCTCCCAAAACCTTGCACTTATCATATTCTACTAGATCAATCATATAACTTCCATGGAGTAATCATCAATGAACTAATATGTAGGTTTTGTGACTTCCTAAAATGACAACAAAAAAAAAAAATCAACTGAAGATGTTTTAAGCTTATTCCACATGTATCAAAGGTCAGGACGATGAAAAGAAAAGAAATCTCTATTGATCTCAGTGTCAAAAAATTACAAATACGCATGTGAAGAAAATAAAATATACTAATTCAAAAGCATTTTAAAGCCATAAATATGCCATTCAAGGTGCTTAGAAATTCAAGAAAATGCTATTTCATGGAGATTAAACACTACTATGTCGAAATAGGTGCTAAAGCTGATTGTGATTATTTTTAATACTTCCTTGTGGAATGGGATCTAAAAGAACTCTGTGATTACCTAAAATGAAGTCTGCAGCTTGGTGTGACCAGTTAGCAAAATTAGCCTCCTCTACCTGCAAAATTTAACAGATGTAAAATCAAAACCTGAAAGATAAACTCAACCAAGTAACATGGTTGTCTTGGTTAGTGTGAGAATATTAAAAAAATAAAAGCACCAAACAATAGTAAGTAATTCACTCTTGCAGGCGAAGTAGTGTCACAAAGCTCCACAAGAAAATCAACGGCGGCCCTAAGTTGCTCTGCTTCATTTTTGCTGTATATATCTGCCATTTTATAATAAATAAAACATCCATTATTAGTGTAACAAGAAAAGGTCTAAATGTGCACCCACATTGCTCTAAAGTACTTGAATTTTTCTCTTTTTATAAATTTCCGAATATCTAAGTAAATTAAGCAACAAATAAAAGAAGAAGAAATCATAAGGATAAACAACAAGGAAAGCAATAAACAGGACTTGACTCAATTAAGCACATTTGAATTAAAACGCCACTAATTTGAGGTAAGAAAATAGTCAATATAAGCCCAATTACCTGAAAAGCGTAGTTTTATATTTGAATTATTTATTCTCTTCCTTCTTTCTTTTATCCGCACTGCAAAATTCAAAAATCCAATCAAGTTATTGAATTAATTGATTGATGAAACTAATTAATAACCTAAGAGTGAAAATCGTATGTCAATCATAATGATACCTTGTCTGAGAAATCGACGGCGGAGAATATCATTAAATCTGCGATCGGAGCCGTCTCCGACTGGCTTAGGGCTTAATTTCCCCAAATTATCAAAGAAATAGCATTTGCATAACGCAGTTTGAGGAAACAAATCACACTGTGAAGCATCTAGAACACAAAATAGAAAAAAATCAGAAACATGAAAAAATTCAAGAACCTAAACTGAAAGAGAGAGAGAGAAATATATTCTAGAACCTTCGGCTTCCCTGAGATCTTCTCTCAGTCGAAGAAGTTCTTGTTTTCGCTCTTTAGCCTTTCAAGAAAAACATAGAAATCAACAGTGGAGCAATTATACTCTGTTTGTTTTCTCAAAACCTAATCGCATTCATTTTGACTTAAACGTCTGCATTTTATAGTGAACCAAACAGAGAATAGAGATGATGAAAAAACCTTTCGTTTCCAGCGAAGAGTGTCGGATTCTGAAGGAGGATTGCTAGGAGGAGGGGGAGGAGGGGGAGGGGGAGGGGGAGGAGGCTGTTTTTGGAGAAGTTTTGATCGGAGAAGTGAAATTGCAACGGCGAGCTTCAGTGACTGGTCATCTGTTGGTGATGATGCCGTTTTCGTGTCCGTTGCTGTTTCGCTAGAGGTCATTCTTTCTGAAGTATTTTGAAAATTCCTTAACGCGGGAGAATCTCCGCCGTTTTATAGGAGGCGGAAGCTTATATAGTGGTTTGTTTCGTGTTATTTTTCATAAGAAAAAAATAAATAAAATATAACGTTTTTTTATGATTTGTTTTGCATTTCTTTTTCTCTTTTTTTTTATTTGGTTACATTGTTAATAATGTGCATCAAATTCTATAAAATATTTGCGATACAAATCTAATTATCCTGGAATAAATTTTTTTTTTTATTTGCAATACAATCCATGGTCATAAATAATATATCAAGTCAATTAATAACTTCTCAAAATTTAATGTGAAATCTTGTTAAAAGAAAAGTTAAAATGCATAGCGTTTTCATTGTGTATATGCATTTATTTACTTTGAATTTTAATAATTAAATAATGATTTTTCCCTTGAAAAAACTCTTGGAATATAGTTTTTTTAGAAGTAAAAATGTATTTTTTTTTTGTTAATTTATCATTTGATAATTGTTCAGGGATTTTATTACTTTTTTTTTTTCATGTTTATTTTTACTACCCTTAAAAGCAAAAAATTATTTAACTTTGATCAAGAGCCTTTTCAAACATTTCATATTTTAATATATCAAATCAAGATAATTTCTTAAAATTTAATGTGGACTATCATTAAAAGAAAAGCTAAAATGTGTAGCGTTTTTACTATAGATATACCTTTGTTTGTTGTAAATTTTAATAGTAAAATGATGATTTTATCCTTGAAAAAACTCTTATAATGTTATCTTTTTAGATGTAAAATGATATTTGTTTTAGGTCAATTTATCATTTGATAATCATTTAGGGGTTTTATTGTTTTTTTATCATGTTTGTATACAGGAAAATGACTTTGCTACCTTCAAAAGCAAAAAATCATTTAACTATGGTCAAGGGTCTTTTCGAGTACTTCACATTTTGATTTATCAAATCAATTAATAACTTCTTAAAATTTAATGTGGATTCTCATTAAAAAAAAAAAAGCTAAAATGCATGGTGTCTTTACTGTAGATATACCTTTGTTTACTATAAATTTTAATAGTGAAATGATGATTTTTTTCTTGAAAAAACTCTTAAAATATTGTCCTTTTAGAGGTAAAATGGTATTTTCCTTTAGTCAATTTATCATTTGATAATCGTTCAAGGGTTTTATTGTTTTTTTTATCATGTTTATAAACAGTCTAATGACTTTACTACCTTTAAAAGGAAAAAAAAAATCATTTAACTCTAGTCAAGGGTCTTTTTGGGCATTTCACATTTTAATATACAGTAAAATTACAAATTTAACCTTAAAGTTAAAAAATTTAAGCCATTGTCATAGCGGTATATTTTTATTTTTATATTAATTTTTTTGTGATTGTTGGATTTGTCAAGGGTGATAATGCAATTTTCCATTTAATTGTTTTTTGTTGGAAAAATTGTTGGCACGTGTTGTGCACAAGCTAGTGAGAGGGAGACACTGCACATTTTTTGTGGAACGGGTGGCGTCTCCCATGGGTAAAAAATATGCTTCTATTGTGTCATTTTGTTTTTCGTCGTATCCTCTTTTTTATAGGTGACATGTGTTATCTAAAAATGGTTGGTTTATTGTTGACACTCTTTTCTCTTTCTTTTTTTCCTTTATTTATTTCTCCTACCCCCAAAAAAAACTAAATTCATCCTTTTTTTTTTTTTAATGTTTCAGAATCCTTCCTTTTAGTCTTTATTTTTTATTTCAATCATTTTCTCTTTTATTAAAGTTTAATTATTTTTAATTTAGTCCTTCAATTCTAATTTGTGTATATGATGTTTTTTGATTCGGTCCTTCTACTTTTGATTTTTTTTTTCTTGACTCTTTTGTCAAAGTTTTTATAGTTTTTAATTTTATCCTTCAAAAACAAATTTATGACTTTTTTCAATAGTAATAATATTTATTTTAGTCTGGTTTTTTTATCTTTTGATTTCTTATTTGTTTCCTTTGCCCTTTTGTTAAAAAATTTATGATTTTTAATTTTATCCTTCAAATTAAAATTTATGATTTTTTTTATTTCAATAATAATAATAGTAATAGTAATAATGATAATGATACTAGCAATATTATTAATAATACTAATGATAATGATGATAATGTTAATAATAATAATAATAATTTTTTATTATGATAGTAATAATGGTGATGATGATAATACTTATTGATAATAGTAGTAATGGTGATAGCTATAATAATAGTGATAGTAGTAGCAATAATAATAATGATGATGAGAATAAAAATAATTATAATAATAATAGTGATGATTCATCATTCAATGTCAGATTTATTGCGAATTGAGTTTTATAGCTTTCATGTATAGTGTTTTTTATCTAATAACCTAGATCATGGGTTTGAAAAGTTTACTTAACTCGATGTCCTCTTTTAATTTTTGTATTATTGTTTTTTTTCCTGATTTTATTGTTTAATTTTAGTTTTTTTTTAAAAAAAGATCATTCAAGTTTCCTTTAAACCTATTAAATTAATCAAATCACTTCGAGTTAGCTCTTATATAGTTTAATTGGAAGCTCGTGCTAGGAAAATATCCAAGTTAAAGAATTTAAAGATTTATCTTCTTACCCTGGTTTAATAGTATTGCAAAAAAATCCATGTGCTCTTAATGTTTTTTCATGTTTTTAAAAAAATGGTTTGGCTTATGGTGGATCACAGGGAAATGAACTAGTTAAAATCTAAATTTGGTGAATTAATCAATTTTATTCATTAACACCACACACCACACAATATAGAAAAAATATCCTGAGGTTTGTTTAAAAGTGTAATTGCGATTACAGTTTAAAGTGTTTTTCACTTGAAAATAAATCTTGATAATTTTTTATTTTTAACATCAACACTTCAAAACAATTCAAAAACACCAAAAAAATAATTTAAAGCAAAAAAATAATTTTTCATGAAAATGTGGTTTGGCAGCAATGTCAAACACATTAGATATTAAAAGAAGTTGACATTATGAGTAAGTTAGTGTTTTGTAATATGGTGCATAGTATTTTTTAAAAATATATTTTAATTTAAAATATATTAAAATAATATTTATTTATTTATTTTAGACATAAACGCATTAAAAAAATTTAAAATATTAATTTAATGTTGTTTAAAATAAAAAATAATTCAACAAATTATGATAAAAATTGTAAGATATCTATTGAACAAGTTCTTAGGACAAGTATCCACATGGAATCATTATCAGTCTAATCCTTACAATATCTTTGAAATTAGAAGGACATTCTCTTCTAAATACTCTTGTATGTCATATCATTGATTTTATTGATCATTGATTTTAGTCCCTATCAAGAGAATCGTTATCCATTACCGGTTTGTAGCCATCAAAAGTAAATGTGGAATGAAGTTTCCAACTCGAATATTTTTTAAAGTAATTGTTATTTAAAAATATATTAAAATTATTTTTTTATTTTAAAAAAATTCTTTTTAACATTAACATATTAAAACAATTTAAAAATATAAAAAAATTAAAACAAAAACATTTAAAATTTAAAAAATATTATTTAGAACATAATAACCTGGTAATGGCCTCATTACACAGTCATTACTGTCATCTATAGACAAGCACTATTTCAAAAAAAAAACTCAAATTACTTGATTATTTCAATAAATAAATTCAAATAATAATTTAAAAAAATAGAGAATGAGTAGTTGAGAATCATTGAAATTTATTTTGAATAATTAAGGTAAATGAAAAACATTAAGTGTTTATTTATAATTTTTATAACTAATGGGCTTGTAATTTTTCTTAAATCTAGTTTTGCATAGTCCAAACTTTCTTGAACCTGATTTTATCTAGTTAATTGAAATTCTCAAAGGAATTTTAGGTTAAAATTTAATAGAATTATGGGTAAAAATTTTGGTAATTCAATTACCCAAACTATAATTTAGGTAAAAATAATTCAAAGAATAAAAGATTATTTCAGATTTGGAAATGTGAAAAAGATTTAGATAATTCAAAATATTCTTTAAAATGGAAAATTTTTTCATCCAAGTTACCCAAATACTCACCCCTATCATCATTTCCAATCGGCTTGCTTTTCCCAATAATCAAATGTGGTTGAGGAAAATGAAACCACTAGAGGCATTAAAGTGTGACCTAAAATTGCAAAGGGCATCGCGGTTTGTGGAGCGCATTGGATATTCACAACACCAATTTGGATGCTCTCAAGTAGGAAGAATAGGGAAAAGTTCTTGAATGAATAATATTATTGGAAAGAAAAAAAAAAAGTTACTCTCAGATGAGCAACAATGAAAGATAAACAGGGTAAGCAGGACAGAGTGAGGGAAGAACAATATGGTTCCTGAATTCCAGGCTTTTATAAATTCATCATTGTATTCATATTTATAACCTGACAAGGAAAGTTACATGTTATATAGCTATAATCTCTTTCTAAAGATTGATTCTTCTTCATGAACGTACAAGAACTTAAAAGATAAAAACTGAAATCGTTAACTAACTTAAACATTGTATATAAGCTAATAGTGAAAATGAAAACTTAACCAAACATCGTGTATGACACCAAAATTTTGAGATTGAAGAGATTCAAGATAGTGATAAACTTAACTTGGCAACCTAATAGTGAATATTGAGGCATTATGTTGCAAGTTTGGTGGCCAAAAGGATCTACTATAAGAACTTGATGATCTGAAACAAGATGGTGATTTGAAAGTTTACATTCAAGATTTTGATATGTTGTGGAATTAAGCGGAGATTAAGTGAAGCAGGCTTTAGTTTTCTTTTTAGGAGGGTTAGAAGTAGAGATTTGAGACTGTTGTGATCAATGTGAATTTTAAAGTGACTTCCCTAAAGGTAATACTTCCATTTAGTTACTACTAGTATAATGGGCATCATCTCTCTTTCATTAGTAGAGATTGAATGTTGTTTGTGTTCTAATGACTTACTGATATAGGTTATGGGATGTCCTTCTTGCATCAGCATTACTCTTATACTAGCCCTTGATACATCAGGTTCCACCATAAATAGTTTGTTAGGGTCAGGTAAAGCTAATATTGGTGAATAAGTCATGATTCTTTTAAGGTTGATAAAAGTCTTTGTATCCTCTTCATTGCACACAAAAACATCATTTCTTAATAACTGAGTCAATAGCCTACAAATAGACCCGAAGCCCTTCATAAATCTTTTATAGTACCTCATAAGTCTTAGGAATCCTTTAAGATGCTTGATGTTCTTGGGTACTAGCCAATCTAGAATAGCCTGGATTTTTTTAGGATCAGTTGCAACTCCTTCTCCAAAGATAACATAGCCTAAGAACTCAACTCGAGTACTTCAAAAAAAAGACATTTGCTTCACTGTACAAACAAGTTGTGACCCTTAAATGATTCAAAGATAATTTGCAAATGTTTTAGATAATCTCTTAAGGATTAACTGTAGATAAGAATATTATAAAAGAATACAAAATATAAATTTCCTTAAATACCACCTGATAGTTTAAAAGTGGACAAGATTATCACCCTTGAGTAGCACTTATTAACCTTGTTAATAGAATGGCATCCATAGTTCCTTATAGTTAGAAACTATTTGCCAAGAATAGCCAGTCATTGGATACCAAGTACCATATCAAAGTTATTCAACTCCACCACAAACACATCTTTCATAAAACTTACTCTTTATATCCTTCCCTTGAAATCTTTACACATAGCAGTACATGTCATTGTGCCCCTATTAGTAGTTTTTTATGTCAGTGGCTTGATAGGCTTAAGGTTGCGCTGTAATGTTTTGGCCATATGGGTGCTGATGAAATCGTATGTGCTTCCAAAATCTACCATGATGAATAAGGAATGCTTATCAACCTTCCCTATTACCCTGAGGGTATGGAACCTTGCAGTTCCTTCCAATACATTAAGATATATATGGGGAGTGATAACCTTAAAAATGAACTCTCCTTCCTTATCTTTATATTCTTCGATATCATATTCATAATCTATTATGCACATGTAATATAGTCTTTTGGCTTTACACTTGTATTCTGACACAAACTCCTCACCATACCAAAAGCATGATCTCTTAGCTCATCTTTCATCTAAGTCTTTGTTTCTTGTGGATTTAGTAGGTTTGGTATTGGTTTTGTTTGGGTAGTTTTAGGATTGAGGGGTCATTGGATGGTCGTGATGTGTATTTGGGGTAGTGGTGGTAAGGGAAGATGTATTTCTATGAAATGTTTAGGAAATGTTAATTTTAGGCTGGTTGGTTGAACTAGAGGTTAAGATGGGTTGTTTGGTAGAACTCTAGTGGGAATGTCGATGAGCAAGGCTATTTTCTTGTAAACCAGCTAAGTTGTAAGCTTGATACAATGCTTTTAGTGCAAACATTTTCACCAAGTTTTTAATCTCTACTTCTAACCCTCCCAAGAAGAAAACCAAAGCTTGTTTTTTATTAATCTCATCTCGATTCCACATGTCAAAATCTTGAATGTAAGCTTTCAAATCATCTTCTTGTTTCAAATCCTTAAGCTCTTATAATGGATCCTTTTGGCATCAAACTTGTAGTATAGTGTCTCAATATACTAATTCCAAGTAACCCCCTGATTTCTAATTCCTCTCGTAAAATTTTGGTGCCAATATAATACTCTTCAATCTAGATAATAGGTTCACAACATAAGTTTATTAACATCTTGAATCTTATCTCAAAATACTGGTTGTACTTGTAAAGCCATTTGTAAACATCATCACCATCAAAGCTTGGAAAGTCACATTTAGGCCTATAAACCTTATAAGAGTGATGGTTATCCATACAGTTACAGCAAGCATTAGACATAGAATCATGGTTTTGAACACCTTGGGTTTCCATAGCTGTACTAGATTCTTCAGCGGTTAAATGTAACTTCTGCAAGAGGGAGCTATGTTTGTTGATAGGATAGCCCACTGATAAGATTTTTTAACTCTTCAATCTTCACTGTGTGGCTGGATGTGGTGCTTTCCAGCTTCTAACCATACATTTCCCGTAGCTTCATTATTTGTTCGTATTTTAATTATTGCTCCTTGTTAGCTGATTCAAGTGAGTCTTCTAGCTTCTTCAGATCTTGGAACCTAGTATCAAGTGCCATCTCTTGAGTTCAAAGATCTGCTCTAATACTACTTGGAGCAAGTTGGATATTCAAAGCACCAATTTGGATGTTCTCTAGTAAAAAGAATAGGGAAAAGTTCTTAAATGAATAATATTGTTAGAAAGAAAAAAAGAGGTTATTCTCGATTGAGCAACAATGGAAGATAAACACGATTAGTAGTAGAGCAGAGTGAGGGAAGAGCAATATGGTTCCTTAATTCCAGGCTTTCATAAATTCATTATTGTATTCATATGCATAAGCTGACAAGGTAAGCTACATGTTATATAGCCATAATTTTCTTCTAGAGATTGATTCTTCTTCAGGAAAGTACAAGAACTCGGGAGATAAAAACTAGAATCGTTAACTAGCTTAAACGCTGCGTGTATGTAGCATTAATAAAACGGTGCGTTTAGTAATAGTCACCAGGGCAACAATCAACTCAATTGATGAAGCTGATGTTCTGCCTTCTGCCCAGTTAACTCCTAACAGTCTGCTAGCTTCAAAAGGTACAAACGAGAGAATCAAATGAAGTGGAACCTGTAAGTTCAAGCACCGATTTAAGATGTCCTAAGACCAGTTTGACACCTTCCACACCACTGTTGTTTTCTCTTTTCACTAAACAAATTCCACCACTTACGCCATGGCCACTCGTTCATCTTTTTGAGGTTCGTTTGGCGAAAGGGAATTTGTCTTCTCATAGCCAACCCCAGATAAAAAGAGTCAAGAAAGATCATTTGGCAAAGACTTGTATAGCATAACTATAGCATGACTCGTGTTTTTCTTAAATCCATGGCAGCTTGCACTCAACGTAATCAACCAAGTGAAAAAGGAAATGAATAATCTTCAAAACCAACTAAAACCAGGCATACAGCACCAGCAATCAGGCTAACATCAAAA
>Ga0325402_1007380_pt1 | contig 10435 bp, 5 predicted proteins | sample PopdelMetagenome_22_FD_207212 | JGI IMG/M metagenome (GOLD analysis project Ga0325402, IMG submission 207212) | Populus deltoides microbial communities from Bellville, Georgia, United States - Xylem-PdKOR-R3 | ecosystem: Host-associated > Plants > Phyllosphere > Stem > Wood/Secondary xylem... | reverse complement strand
GTAATACCGTCGGAAAAATTGCTATATATAACCCCCCCATCCTCCCATTTGGTTCATTTTCTTCTCTGCTTCCATTTCTCTTCTCCTCTCCTCTCAGTTTATATTTAGTTTTTAGAAGGGATTTTATTGGTTTGGTGGTAGTTTTAAAAGGTATGTATTCTTTTTTCTTTATCTTTGTATTTTTTTATTTTAATCATGATTATTTTTTTTTGGTGTTCTTCGTTTTGTGTATTGTTTGTAGATAAAATCTTAAATTCAACACACTATTAAGGTAAGCATTTTTTATTCCCAAATTTATTTTGAATTGATATAGTGTTTTTTAGTTTTGTGTATTGTTTGTTTTGTGTGTATGGTGTTTTGTGTAGTGTTTTTTAGTTTATTAATTTTATTTATTAATTTAGGATATTATTGTTTGTATTGCTATAATTGTTATTGTTGAATTTATGTTAAAAATGTTAATTTATATATAGAATTACATTTAATTAGTTTATCTTAATTTAGGATATTATTGTTTGTATTGCTATAATTGTTATTGTTGAATTTATGTTAAAAATGTTAATTTATATATATAGAATTACATTTAATTATTTTATCTTAATTTAGGATATTATTGTTTACATGTCATTGTTATTGCTTGTTATTACATTTTTATATTTATGTGTACCCGTTAATTTCTATTTTGAGGTCCATTAGGGTCGACCGTATTAGGAATGATATTGATTCTTTTACTTGAATATCATTATATGATGTTATTGAATAAAATGTTGTGTTGATGATGATGAGTTAGGTTGAGATCCAGGATGATTGGATCTGGATGTGAAATAAAATTGGAAGTCTAATATGATTTTGTCGATAACTTGGGACCCCCTAGTATAGGGAAGACTCTGTCGAATGTTTTTTAAAATAATCAAAGTTAATTATGTAATTATTCGTATAAATTTGTGTAGATGCGTAGAATGAAATCTACAGCACGTCGTCAGAAGACAGTTGCAGCTAGTTCTTCTAGCAACGAGTAGGACGTATCCTTAGGTGCTGATTACGGCGAGGAATCTACGCCAACTTGTGATGCTACCTCTTCTAGTGCGATTTCACAATGATTTTTTCTATATTTGAAATCCTCCCAGCTTGCTTTTTCTAAAATACCAGTCTTCTTGCTATTTTTTTATTTTTGATTGACGCCATAGATCCGCCATAATTATTAAACTTAGTCGCTTTACAAGTTTAAATATCACAACTCTGGTTTTAATAGCAAATTTAGCAATATATTGATTAGAATAATAACTTGAAGTCCACTCTAAAAATCAAACTAAACAATTATAGGAAATAAGCATAGAAAAAAATTCATACTCATTATATAAATTGAAAAGAAAAGATAAAATAAATCTCATAGTTTTTGAAATCCGAACGTTTTGTATTCTTTCAACAAAGAAAAATAATTTAGCCTTGCGTGTCTATTAAAAAACTAAGAAAGAAAAAGGATGAAAATATAATTTCAGGTATAGGAGAAAAGGGTGAGAGTTTCTTCCTTCTTTCTGGCCGCCTTATTTTTCTTTCTCCTTTTCTTTTTATTTGATAGGAAAACCCTGATCTACACATCTCTTCAATCTGTTTGTATCCTCCAAAAAAATAATAGTCCTTTCTAAAGTAGACAATCTACATTTAAGTAGTACAATAACTACATTTCTAAAAAAGAAGGAAAACCAGTCTTGTATAAAATCTTTGAACTTATACTTTGGACTTAGAGAAGTTAAATTGCCTAAATAAAGACCTTTTCCATATGAAAAAATAATTACCATGTCGGTTTGGATGCTTGGAAAGTATGTTGGACTTGTTTATTCACAAAACCTGTCTACTAGAAGAATTTATGGGTTGTCTTAAAAAACTCATATCTCTCTCATATGAGCTTTTTTTCTACTAACATTTGGGAGGTTGATAGGTATTTCATTCAAGAGTCCAACAAAATTGAATTGCATCAAATGTACTTTTTTAATACAAGATATTTAAGTCAGAATGGCCGAAGATGAAAACTAGTAGAATGTGAGACTTGTCTTTGAAGGTTGAGATTTTCATGCTCTTTCTTCTTCTTCTTCCATGCCATATATGTATAGGAAGGTATGAATGTTAGCTTTCTAATAACATTGCAATCACTTTATTTTGACCTCTACAACTCAAGTTCTGTATAAAACATTAATTAGAGGTCAGATTTACCAATATTCAACACAGGTTGGAACATAGTATGAATTTTATCTCTAATTAACTTCTTTTTAAATCTTACATTAAAAAGTGATTTCAAAACATAAAACAAAGATTATTAATGTATTTTATAGATAAAACATGGGCAAAACCAAATTAAAAAAATAAAGAGAAAAGGCCTAAGCACTGTTTGATAGAATTTGAAAATTTTATCCCCAAGCTTTATATTTTTGTTTGTCTTTACAAACTTACAACGCAAAACACTTGATAAGCATTGTAAAATAGGGGTATCTGTTGCCATCAAAATTTGACCTATTTTTCAAAGAGTTTGGAAAAAACAAAAAATAGCAAAACACAATGAAAAACTCAAAAAATATTTTATTGATATAATTACATCATTTTCAGTGTCTTTCCATACAATTTAAAATAAAATATATATTTTCTACACGTTCGATTTTTAATGTGCTCATTGAGTCGATATTCATGTTGCCTTTGTTTCAAAAATCAAAACATAAAAATAAATCAAAAAAGAAAAAAGAAAAAAATACATTTATATTTTAATGATTTAATTGTAATCATAAGAAAAAAAGAATTTTAAAATTAAAAACCCTCTCCCCAATCAACTTAACTTTTACTAATATCTCATTTCAACCCAAATTATCATCGGCAACCCCTATTTCAACCAAACCAAATCTACCAGCCTTCATGGTATGTTTTTCTTCTACCACAAACACAACACCATTTTCTCTCCTCATCAATAACAGTCGTTGATTCTTGTACCAACAGAGAATAGCCTCTTCACCTCTCCACTATCAATATCAACACCAGGAGCCTTCACCTGCAATACCACCAGCAACCCTCTACAAAACCAAAACCAACGGGAGTTAGCAGTACCATGGCCACTTAGTGAATGATTAAAACCAAGGGAGGGAGTGCCAGGTATTTGAGCTTGCAGGTTTCTGGAGGGAAAGACAACGAGCTACTGTCGGTTTAATTACTAGGTTGTTGAGGGCTGGTGGCTATCGGCTATTATTAGTGTGGGTTCGGTTCGTGGTAGCTGTTGATGGTGCTCGTGTGACGTGGTGGAAACCGAAAGGAAGAAGAAGCTATTGTGCCTTGACCGTCATAGGAATGGAGAGCTAATGGCGTTTACTGTGGGTGAGTCACGGCTTGAATTGGATGGCTAGATTAGTTGTTTTTTTTATGTTTCTGGGTAGTAGAGAAGAAACATGGGCACCGCATGTGGGGTTTGATGATGGCATCGTCGCTGCTGGCTGAGAGAAAAAAGGGGGTGAACAGAGGGAAAGCTTCTCACGATGATGATGATGAGGGGAATGAATTTCATATGAAAAATTCTCATGAATTTAATAAATTAATTATTAAATTTAAAATACATGTAAAAATATATTTTTAGAATTTTATATAAAAATATTATATATTTTATTTTTTAAAATATGATATGATTTTTTATTTTTAAGAAACCTGTTAATCTACAATTAAAATATTTTTAATTTTTAATTTTTTTTTATCTTTTCTCTTTTTATCATCTATTTAACACAAAATTATAAAAAACAAAATGAACATCAACATACAATTTTTTTTTTTTTGCTATATTTTACTTACACATCTAAAAAATATACATGTTTTTAAAACACTAAAAACTCAAATTCTAACAATAAACATCTAAAAATTGTAAAATGAACCTTCCAAAGATAAAAAATAATATGAAGAACAGTGTTGAAAGATTTTGGAGCTAGAGGAATAGTAGCGGTGCGTGTGCCAGTGAACTAGAATACAAGGTGAATCTGAAGTGACTTCTTCTCTTCCTTTTTGTGTCGGCGGTGGCTCTCACCGTGACCTGTAAGCAAAGGAAATCACACAGGCAGTTCGTTTGTCTCTTTTTTAGATCTGTTTTTTTTTTTCCTGCTGCAAATAATGGTTCCGATTAAAACCAAGGGAGGGACTGCCCGATATTTAAGCTTGCAGGTTTCTGGAGGGGAAGACGATGAGCTACTATTGGTTTTATTACTAGGTTGTTGAGGGCAGGTGGTTGTTGGCTACTATTAGTGTGGGTTTAGTTCGTGGTAGCTATTGATGGTGCTCGTGTGGCGTGGTGGAAATTGAAAGGAAGAAGAAGCTATTGTGCCTTGACCGCCATATGAATGGAGAGCTGATGGCGTTGACCGTGGGTAGTCACGACTTGAATTGGATGGCTAGATTAGGTTTCTTTTATGTTTCTGGGAAGTAGAGAAGAAACATGGGCACCGCATGTGGGCGTTGATGATGGCAGTGCCGCTGCTGGCTGAGAGAAAAAAGGGGGTGAACAGGGGAAAAATTTCTCACGACTATGAGGTTGGGTCACGATGGAGTTGGGGAGTGACCGCTACAAAGAGGAGCTGCTAGTGTAGATTGCTATTAGTGTTCAGCTGAGGGATAAGATCTCGAGCTGGAGGCTGCTGGGTTGTGAGGGAGATATATGATATGGTGGAGGAAGATTGAGGAGCTGTTGATTTTAGGTTGTGTGGCTAGTGGTGAGGGGCGTTGGTGATAGTGTTGCTAGACCGGGTGCTTGGTCAGAGAAGGTATTCTGGTGATGGGGTTTTTATGTTTTGGGTTTTGTGGGAGGCTTTGGTGTTTGTGATAGTGGGAGGAGACAATGAAGGGTAAGGGAGCTTGTTTTATTTTTTTGGTTGTATGTAGCTGATGACTGGGTTTTGGAATTGGGGCTAGGGTTTCTTTTTTTAATATAAATATCAGGAGAGAATGTATGTATAACTTTTTTTTTTTATTTCTTATCGCCAAAAAAATTTCTTTTAAAATTCATCTTTTTTTCTTTTATAACTAGTACAACCACTTATTTATATATATAAAAAAGATTTGTTATTTTTAATTGCTTGGATTTTAAATAAATAAACATAATTTGATTTTTTAATTTGAAAAAAACATTGAAAACAACGCAATTATATCAAGAATGTATTTTTTATATTTTTAGTTTTTCTTCAAAAAAAATTAACAAAAATTAGAATAAAAAATTAAATAACAACACCTAAATCAGCACCTTGCGTTCCATGCCGCTTGTAATTAATTTTGATAATTAAGTGCTTCCCATCATATGGTACAATAACTATACGAGGATATAGTGCTTTCCAACACCGGTCCTCTTAATAAGGTTGACATTCCAAATCAGGCACGTAAAAATGGTTAGAATGTTAGTATGGGCTCTTGCCCAATTAACATGTCTTTTCCCTTCTTTTTTAAACCTCACATCTCTCTATCTCAACTCTTTCCGTTCTTTTCATTTTATTGCAACGAATTTTCTTAAAATTATATAAATACATATAATAAGATATTACTTATCAAAAAACTATTCCAATCTAAAAATTTAAATTGTTAAGTGAAGTTTCAAAATATAATTTATATTATTCTTTAATATACCCCTCAAATGAAAGTCATTCTTCATATTTGAAACTTACAAAGACTCACATTACCTTATACTTAATTTTTATCAAATAAATAAGGATGTTGAGATTCGAACTTGTGACCGCTTGGCCATCAAAATTCTGATACCATGTTAAAGAATCATCTCGATCCAAAAATTTAAATTGTTAGGTTGTAATCATAAGAAACAATACACGATACATTATAATTACAAAAATATTCTCTTACAACACGAAAATGTTGTCAATAAAAATTTCATTAAATATAGGGGAGAAGTGTATACTTATCTCTTAATTATGGCAAAACAGTTTGTTGAAACATGAAAGTCACATGATTGAACTGCCATACTTGCAAACGTAACCATCCATCTAACGAGAGTGAGAGATATATTCAGGCTCATATATAGTGCTATTGATTATCAAATACTTGTACTAGAGAGCAGGGAGTGGAGAGTGCAAACTGGCATTCCATAACTAAGCATCTTCACTCCAAACAGTCGTGATCCAATGATCATGCATTCTTCAATAGGTAAATCCAAAGTTTTTTTTTTTTTCTATTTAAGTTATAATTTCCTGTTTGTCAATTTAAATTAATTTTGTTATTATACAGCCCTTGTCTCCAAGAATAATTCTTCTTTTCTGAGATTTTGTTAATTTTACTGTCAAAAGCTTGCTGATTTTTTCTAGACATTATTATAAAATCTTGCTCTCCCATCAGCATATATGTGTAAATACTGTCGAATGTCGAATAATCATTAGGGTTAGATCTTAGAGGTATCAGATTCTTCATAGGGTTGGTCTAGCATATGGCATGGAGGCTGAGACTGTGACTCTAACACATGGATCGAAGAAAATTTCACATGGTATTTACATTTCAAAACTATGCTCCTTTTGTGACTCTTCGTCTCTGTCAAAACCAGTCTTTTTTCTTCTTGAAAATGAAATAAAAATTTCAAACAGCTAATTAACCATCTGTCATTCACTACAAACATCACACATGCTCAACATCACATTTTCAAATCATGTACTTGCTACGGAGCAGCCAAGGTGGGAGCACCGGCCAAGTTTTTTACTCTTCCTTTTTGCATTAAATGGCTATATATAGCCCAATTCATTCGCTGATCAATTGTTGTAAGAACATTATAAATATGAGATTCATATAGCTGAATTGTTAGAATAGATTTCGGTTTTCTAACACTTTGTATTTATGAATCTCAACTCATTTAGGCCGTAGACAGTAGATTGCTTCTTTCGGTGAAGAAGCTGATCGTGGGGTTGCGAGACGTTGTAGTATCGCGGGACTGTAAGCCTGAAAATCAGTCGAAGAAAATGAGAGGGAAGCCATTTTCAGCCAAAGCCATTTTTGTTCTATGCATTGCAAGCTTTCTTGCAGGATCTCTCTTTACCAACCAGAATTGGACGCATCCTTCTCGGGCCAAGGATAATAGGATTGCAGTAATTCCTCATCATGTCACCAAGCTGCAAGAAGTGAAACAAGATTGTGATCCCAAGCGTGTAAGTTTGGTTGTTCACACTTTAAACACCATAACCTAAGAGTTCTATTTCCCTGAAAATTGGGGGGAAAAATTAAAAAAAGCTGCCTATAAATTCATCATTAATTACTATCATATATATTTCATGTGATTAATTCATGCATCACGAATTTCAAAGGAATGATATTCATGCAAAAATTGTGTGAAAAAAAATCCTTGTTGTAATATATATATATATATATATATATATGAAAAACAATACCAGCTTAGATGTAAAAAAAAAAATTAAATCAGCTCAGATTGTATGACATAATAACCATATAACTTTCAATTTATGTCTGGGGGCATGTTGATCATGAACTAAATTATGGGTTATCAATTATTATTATTTTTTTAGCTAAAATTGTGTTTTAAATTTATGCATCAAGATCACACATATATTTCTTTTACACATGAATCAGAAATTGGTTGAGGGAAAGCCTGGAGATATTATGGGAGAGGTTCATAAAACCCATGAAGCTATAAAGTGAGTTAATTCTTTACCTTTTCTTTCTTAATTTTTAAAGAAACAATTGAATTGCAATATCATTTTAAATATTTTTCTGTCGTGCAAACAACGCAGATCTCTTGAGAGCACCATGTCCACGTTAGAGATGGAATTGGCTGTAGCTCGAACAGTTCAGTCAAATGGGCAACATTATTCACTAGAAAAGCTTGCTAATCACACTTTACAGAAAGCTTTTGTTGTCATTGGCATTAATACGGCATTTAGCAGCAGAAAACGCCGGGACTCGCTTCGACAAACTTGGATGCCAAAAGGTCCTCTCTCTCCCTCCACCAAACTCCTAATTTATAGCATTAATTTAGAAAGAACAGACCTGTTGAATTTGCTGATTTTCGGCTATTATATACTGCATGGATTAGAACTCACATTCCATGGCTGATGTATAGTCACACAAAGATCAACTTAAGAAAAATCAAAATAAATAACAAATTGTCAAGTCACCGCTGGAATCTACCAGTAATTTTGGAGCTCCTATTCTAAAGCGGTACTTTTCTTGTACTTGGCCAAAAAAAAGGCGAAGAGTTTATGCAATTGAAAAATTAATTTAACTTTTGGGCACTAAAATACGCAAGCCCCAAACTAGATTCCAAATTTTAACTCAAATCTCAATTGAGAGTCTCTGAAGGGATTTTCTCCCTGGATTTTGGTGGAATCCATCAGCAGAAGTGGGCAAATAATTGAAAATTTTTATAACTTTGAGAATCAATTGAGATACAAAAAATTTACTGTGAGAAGGAAGTATATATTGTACACGTAGATAAATAAATAAACAGGTTAATTATCATAATTTATATTAATTACCAATCCACCATGCATGTGTAATACATAATTTGATTCACCTAATAACTCTCAATTACCGAGTAAATTACTAAAGATGTGTGTAATTAATGCAGGGGAAAAGTTAAAGAAATTGGAGAAAGAAAAAGGGATTGTGATACGATTTGTGATTGGACACAGTGCCACACCTGGTGGTGTTCTTGATAGAGCAGTCGACTTAGAGGACGCAGAACATAAGGATTTTCTAAGACTCAAGCATGTTGAAGGATACCACGAGCTCTCTACCAAAACAAGATTGTATTTTTCCACAGCAGTTTCAATTTGGGATGCTGAGTTCTACCTCAAGGTGGATGATGATGTTCATCTCAATTTAGGTAATTAGCAACCATGCTTCTTCTCCAACATTTCGTGACTAGAAATTAACAAGGAACATGCTTATGTATCGGTAATAAATCGTGTTCTAATCATATCATGTTCAATGTGTCCTGTAGGCATGCTAATGAGTACACTAGCCAAATACCGGTCCAAACCTAGGATCTACATCGGATGCATGAAGTCCGGACCAGTTCTCTCTCAAAAGTAAGTTAATTTTATTTATTTTTGTTATTAAATGTGCTTGATTCAGCAAATCCAGCATCCTAGTGGAGAACTTGAATTATGACGTCAGGCTCTATATATCTCTAGTAGATTTAGCAGATTTCACTTCATATTTTTTTTCATTTCTTCCTGGCCTCAAGTGATATTGCAATTTTCTTTCTCGGCAGAGAGGACAAATACTATGAACCGGAGTACTGGAAATTTGGGGAAGATGGAAACAAATACTTCAGGCATGCCACAGGCCAACTCTATGCCATCTCTAAGGATCTTGCTGCCTATATCTCCATCAACTCGTGAGTCCCATATCCAAAAGCATCAGTTTTCCCTCATTTGTTGCCCTCAAGTAGAGTAATATAGCGATATTGAAATATTTTGGCAGGCCCATATTGCATCGATATGCCAATGAAGATGTCTCTTTGGGCTCTTGGCTTCTAGGCTTGGAAGTGGAACACGTGGATGAACGTTCCATGTGTTGTGGGACTCCTCCAGGTACACAAATCAATCACAACCATTCTCACCGTGTTGATATTTTCCAGCAGTCAATCTGCCAATTCCTCCACATCAGAAAGCATAACATATTTAAAAATAAATTGAAAAATAAAAAAATGGATTTAAATATTTCTCATTTCTAATTTTCTTGCTAGGATAGGAAAAGGTAGATTATCTTCTTTCTTGAAAAACATCGAATACTAATTTCTTCTCGTGGGCAAATGTAATTTTGTTGTTGACTGGGGCCGTGAACAGTGGTAATTAATTATATATTAATATTCCAATCAATTACTTCTAAGTATCATTGTATCTCCGAATCAATCTTTATGCTCTTAAAAAATAGTTAAAAACTTAAAATATCAGTCCATCAAAATATGACTAGTTTCATATATATAATTAATTGTTATTCAAGTATAAATTTTAATATTATTCAAAATTGTGTGGCACGGTGTAAAGTTTTTTTTATTTAAGAATATATTAAAATAATTTATTTATTTATTTTTAATTTCAAGATATCAAAATCATTTAAAAACAACTAAAACAATTTAATAATTTTTTAAATAAAACACACTCCCAAGCATTCACTAGTATATAACTTTATATACAACCTTGCTATCCTATATGACGACATTATTTTGGTTTTTAGATTGTGAATGGAAAGCACAGGCGGGGAATGTATGCGTGGCATCCTTCGACTGGTCGTGTAGCGGAGTATGCAACTCTGTGAGAAGGATGAAAGTAGTGCATGATTCTTGTGGGGAAGGAGAAGGTGCTGTTTGGAATGTTGATCTTTGAGTTGTGATTTAATTAGCAGCCTAAATAATATGACAGAGAGTTAAAGGAGATGTAATTCCTATAAAAATTTATGGTATCAACTTTTTTTT
>Ga0325402_1007379_pt1 | contig 10435 bp, 4 predicted proteins | sample PopdelMetagenome_22_FD_207212 | JGI IMG/M metagenome (GOLD analysis project Ga0325402, IMG submission 207212) | Populus deltoides microbial communities from Bellville, Georgia, United States - Xylem-PdKOR-R3 | ecosystem: Host-associated > Plants > Phyllosphere > Stem > Wood/Secondary xylem... | reverse complement strand
AAAAAATTCATTATTTCAATCTACAATGATTTGTGAGAGTAAACAATAAATGTTGCTATAATGAAAACACCAGAAGGCTTAGTGTTTGTTGATTTTCTTTAAAAACAAACAGTCTCTTACATCAAATTATATATTACTCTTAATATCACTGCCAGAAGAGTATAACATGCTCTTGTACGAATGAGCTCTTCGAAGATTAATATGTTTTCGGTGATATCATCATGGTTGTGAAAAGTTTAAGAAAGAATTGACTAGCGGTTTCTTGTACAAGGGGAGAGCTATACTATAGCCAAGATTTTATTAATTATCTAAAATTATTCAAGATTGGTTGATATTAACCTTTGGACCTTCATTTCAGGTCAGCCAATAAAGCATCTCTTCTGTTCACATCAAAATCTCTACACGATCATCCATTTACGTACATGCTGATGTTTAAAATCAGGTAGATACTCTTTATGTATGGAGAATTCTAGCGAGTCCATATCTAGGGTTTCAAAGAGAAGACCCATGTGAAATGCCTCAAGTATCAATTCGGTACCAGTCCACTTGTATATTGAAGCACACTAATTAAGACCAGACCTTCACACAGGTATTGACCGATGGAGGGCAGAATAAATTAAGCCAGCAATACGTGTGTGTGTGTGTGTGTGGAACAAGGACTGCGCATGGACCCTTAAGTCTTTGATGTGTATGTATAATATTCTTAATTGTTAGGCCATTTAAATACTATTTACAAGGAATTTGCATCGATCTAAGCCTATGTGGATTCCACTTGAATCACTAATAAGCTTTGTCAAAGCCCCAGAATTGGCCTGTCAAAGTTTGCCAGTACTTGGCTGAAGTCAAAACGTCTTAGTGCGCTCGATCTTCCACGCTTTGATTGCTTTCTTTTTGCAGCAAAGATGGTTGACCGTTCTTAGGGTTTGTACAGGTTTGGACTTTGGATATTGGCTAGCGAGATTAATAATAAAAAAAAGAGCTTAAATTCAGTGATTCGTTTGCAAATTTGAGAGAGAATTGGATCTTCTAGCAATGAAGGGTTTCGTGATTAATTGTAGCTACTAATGATGTTCATGCTCTCGGCAATCGCACGAGTGTGAGATCATGCTTGCATGGCATGTGATATGGCACGAGCATTAACTAAAAAATTAAGATGACAGCCAAATAGTTCATAACCCTATCAACAGGATAATCAAAACTAGGTAAAACAGATTCAAATCCTAATTATAATATAATGGGATATTGTATGTATGTATGTATGTATGTTTGTGGTATAACATTATTAAGCCTTGGGTTGATATATATAAGAATCATCTCACAATAAAAATATTTAATTCTCATATAATTACGACTATAAAGTCTTGATATAGTCAATTATCAAGTTAATTGAATATATTCAAAGAATATGGAAGTTAATTGAATGAATTCAAAGAAAATAAATGTTTGTGAATAATATAAAATCATTTATTTATCTTTATCAAACAAATTCACCAATTGGTTGTTTGAATAAAGGTTAATTTACTAAATCAAAAATATAGAAATAAAGTTGAATAATGGATATAAATAAATGGATAAATTTTAGGGTTTTTACTACTATATATAAATTATTTTCATATTTACGTAGAAGACCATATATCACAGCTCTTAACATTTTTTTTTTTTTTTAGGGTTGTGGTTGGCATCCTGATCCTCTGAACGAAATTTGATTGTTTTCTTAGAAGCCCAGTTCTTAAATATAGCTTAATATCTCCTTGAATTAGTTACTCGCACAATAATTTTCTTAATATCAGGGATATTGTTCTTCTCTAGTGACCATCATCTGCAACTGTAATGGCCACTCACCTGTAAAAACAGGAGTTGACTAACTGTGCCGGAAGAAAAAGAAAGAAAAAAAACGAGGAGAAGAATTAAGACAAATTAATTCGAAACTTATCCCATTTTCTTTCATGAGAAAATGACCAAACTTTTTCAAATTCTCCGTCCCACAAGCAAATTGAATCTATTCTGTGATTTGCAACTTTCAACTTGAGAAAGTTGGGCAAAAGCCCATTAGCAAAGTTTGCTGTCATGTTCTTCGACGTATCTACATGCTAAGTCAAACTTGGCAATATATCAATATATGTGCACGTATATATAATCATCTCTACTACCTGCTTATGTATTAATCCAGTTAAATACTATGCTCAAATCTTCAATGTCTAACACCTTCATTCTCTGCAACTTTACGCGGCCTCATATTAGCCATTGATTGATTACATTCTTTCTTCTTTTTCGTGTAAATTCGAGGGTTCTGGTAGCTTTTAGTGTGCTTCATTTGCTGGTGAAGAAAAGGTCTCTTTGTAGGCTGTGCTCTGTGGTTCATTTTCTTTGTTTGTAGACAAGGTATTGCTATCTTAACATTCTTAAGTTGTTTTCTTTCAGTGTTTCTTGTCCTCGATAGACTATATATTTCTCTTGCATTCATCTTGTCTGGGGTTTAGACAGAGGTACTGCTCATGATCCAGGGACCTGAGTTTGACATTGATTGTACTAGAAGTCTTTTCTTTGTCTATTTTTACATTAATTAATCTCTTGGGATTTGAATTGTTAGTTAATGAGCTTTATTTATTTTCTTCTTTTAGAAAATACAAATTTCGTTTTCATTTTGTCTGGGATCTTGTTTAATGCCAGAGAGATTAGACCAAGAGTGCGTAGCTAGGCAATACCAAAAAACGCAGGATTAGCCCTTTTATACGGCATCAAAACCGGTTTTAAATTCAAAAATAAATTTTAAAAAATAAAAAATATATATTATTTTAATATATTTTTAAATAAAATCATCATCGCAAGCTTATTTAACAAAATAAAAAATTAACAGGAATGTTATTAAATTTATGTAATAGTGATACTATATTAATATAAACGTTTAGACCGTGTGACCATGGATATGCCCTTCTCATGGGGTGCTTCTCTTGCGCTTTTTTACTACATTTCCATTCACTTATATAAATATAATACGAAGGCACAGGATCCGTTACTACACAAACTTCAACCAACACCATCGACATAACTTCTTCATTGCCTTCTTGCTTGGTCTTTTCTTGCTCTTTTTGGACCAGAGTTATTCTGAGCTTTTCTTTGGCTACAACGCTGAAATTCTAACACTTTGTGCTGTTTGGTTGGCAGAAAATCAAGTCTGGTGTTAATTTGAAGCATATTTTCAATACAGTCGAGTTTAAATGCTTATACAAAAGTTGGACATTAAGTATGAATAATGATTTAAGTTCCATGTATGTTAATTTGATTCCTTTTGCAGGTAAACATTCATTTTAATTGAAATCAAGATATTGGCTTAATCCAGAATTCGACTATGAAAAGCGGGGATGACTTGGAAGGGATGCTTAGTGATTATGTTGGAGGGAAGGCCAAGTCCAAGTTACATAGGATTCCCTCAGCTAGGCTTGTTACAGCTCTTACTTGTCTCCAATTTGCTTTTGCAATTTATGCAACTTTCTTACTATACTACATGAGCCCTGCAATAGATTTAAGAGCCAAACCAGACTTTACCTGGGCTACCAGAATCGCACAGCAATGGAAGCAATTTATTATCCCACCCCACGTTCTTGGTCGATACCAAGAAGCTGCTTCTCTTGTCAGAGCAGAGATCCAACCAATCAATCCATCACAAGTTTGCGAGCATGAAAAGATTGATTTCCAGCAGAAGAAGTCAAATGATTCTCAAATGATTAAGTTGAAGAGAGAGCTGTATGATGAGGTATTGGATTTTCAAAGGAAGTCCATAGGCACAGAAACACTGTCTGACCTAATGGCAATGAATTCTGAGTGGGATATGCGAGGACCCAATAAGGCAAAGGTCACAGTGATCTTAAACCATTTCAAGAGAAAGACACTTTGCGCACAGCTTGATTCTCTGCTTCACCAGACACTTCCTTTCCACCATGTTTGGGTACTTTCATTTGGGAGCCCGAATGAGCTCTCACTAAAGCGAATTGTAGACAGCTATAATGATTCAAGAATCAGTTTCGTTAGTTCTAGCTACGATTTCAAGTATTATGGAAGGTTCCAAATGGCTTTACAAACCGAAGCCGATCTTCTATATATCGTTGATGATGACATGATTCCAGGCAGGAAAATGCTACAGATATTATCGCACGTAGCAGGGACGGAAAAATACAAGAACTCAGTTTTGGGCAGCATAGGAAGGATTTTGCCTTTTAGCCAAAAGGACTTCACATTCCCTAGCTACAGAAAGTTCCGGTCCAAAGAGGCAGGGCTCTATTTGCCTGATCCTGCTTATGATATAACAGTTAATAAAATTGTGCAGGTGGATTTTCTTTCCAGTTCATGGTTTTTATCTGCAGAGCTTGTTAAGACACTATTCGTTGAGGCACCTATGACCTTCATGACAGGAGAAGATCTGCATCTTAGGTATGACCATTCTTACTACATTTCAAATTTTTTTTTATCACTTGTATTCGGTAGTTAAAATTTTTTTAAGAAAAGTGATGGGTTCCTGTAAACTTTGATCTCTAGGAGTCACCCCGCTTTCTTCACATTAATAACAATATTGGTTTAAGCTAGTGGTAATAATTTTTATAAAACATTCATGCGAGTATTATTGAGCTTTTATTGAGTTGGTAACCTGTTCAGTAGTACATTGGCAAGCATTTGAAGTTTTATACTTAAAATCAGCTTTTTTATTAGATGCAATGAGTTTTCAATACAAGAGTCTTCATAGAATAGCCTTCCCTTTTTAAAGATGTGGCCAACTTTTCTTCTGTTAGTCACTATCCTGAACTTTGTTAATATAATATTTTCCACTTCGAGATGATGCTCTGTATCCTGTTTCCACCACTGGTATTTCTGTATCCACTAATCTGTCTACATGTTTAATTTGATAAATGAAATGAAAATAACTGTGTTGGAATTAGCACTTCCCTTTTGAGATTATCTGTAGCACTATCTGCACATTATGGAAGAATAGTTTGGTTAGGACATAGGAGTAAGTTCAAGTGTACCGTCAGTGGAGGTTGGAGGAGGGTGCACCAATACATCAGTCATGGTTTATTATTTTTTAGCTTTTGGAAATGTGCAAATGGTTTCCAAATCTGAAACTATGGTTATCCATGTAATTTTTAAGTCATTTAACTGCTATAACCATTACCAAAATAACAAGTGATGGTAAAAATGGTATCATGATAGTTGATTGTGGAAGAATGGCAAGTTTTCTCAATATGAGAGAAAAGTGGTTCTCTGGATATCCAACTTCTTCTCTTTTTTCTTTTTCTTTTTCCTTTTGATTTACTATTCTTTTGTCTTCCTGATTGAGCTTCTAATGTTATGATTTTTATCCAACATATGCAGCTACCAGCTTCAGAAGTACAGGAATGCTGGTTCATTTGTGCTTCCAGTTGATCCAAACGATAAGGAAACATGGGGTGATAGTGAGCACAGGCTTGCTTATGTTTCTGAAACCACTGTAATTTTCAAGGACATTGTTCAAGTCCGAGATGATCAGTGGTGGAAAGCACTGTCTGCTGGTTATGTGACTCAGTGGGCAGCAATGCACCCTCAAAAAATAGATGCACTCTTTTATGCCCACTCGGTCGATGAAGTTAAAGCACTTGCACCACTTCTTGAAAGGTTCAGGTCAACTGTTGGCAAGAAGGCATACATTGCTATCTCTGGAGGCAGTTTTTGCCCTTGTGAAGATGCTGCAACTGCTCTTAATTGGCCTAAAGTGGTTTGCAAAGAGAGAAGATTCAAGATATTTGATTTGGCGGTTGGGGCGCAGTCAGATATATCAGACTCGGAAGTGCCAGTGATGCAGGCAGTGTACTCGAGCATGAAAGGATTGATCAAAATTCACAATCCCAGTGTGGTGATCACAGTGAATGACATTGATCCTAATGTTAAGAAAGCCTTGAAAATGGCGACAGAGACTAATGTTAATGGCACAACGATGGTTCTTCTTCCAAGGCCCTCTATATCAAAGGTTCTTTGGATGGCTGATCTAAGATCAGCTGCTTTGCCAAGTAAGGATGCATCCTCTCTTTCTGCCCTTGAAATTATGATCTATATTGTGGAACCTTTCTTTTTATGGATATGACTGACCATACACTTAATTTGTCGATGCAGACTGGAATAAAATGCGGATTTCTGTCAACATAATCACCCAAAACCGTGCCCCTTCCTTAACAAGACTTCTTGAATCTCTCAGGAATGCTTATTATTTGGGGGATGAAATCCCCATCAGCTTCAACATGGACAGTAAAGTTGATGAGGAAACTATACGATTGGTGAACTCATTCGATTGGCCTCATGGTCCTAAGACCCTCAGAAGAAGAATCATCCAAGGAGGCCTAATTCGAGCAGTCAGTGAAAGTTGGTACCCTTCTTCTGATGATGATTATGGCCTCCTACTCGAGGATGATATTGAGGTCTCTCCATTCTACTATCTGTGGATGAAATATGCTCTTCTGGCCTACCACTATGATCCTCAAGTGTCACTGCCTGAGCTCTCCTCCATCTCGCTTTACACACCTAGATTGGTGGAGGTGGTGAAAGAAAGGCCTAAATGGAATGCAACTGAGTTCTTCAAGGGTATCCATCCTAACACACCTTATCTCCACCAACTACCTTGCAGTTGGGGTGCAATGTTCTTCCCTAAACAATGGAGAGAATTCTATGTTTACATGAACATGAGGTTCACTGAAGACGCCAAGGCAAACCCAGTTCAGATTCCAAAGTCAAGAACAAATGGATGGCAAGCTTCATGGAAGAAGTTCCTCATTGACATGATGTACCTCAGAGGATATGTTAGTCTCTATCCCAACTTTCCAAACCAGGCAAGCTTTTCAACTAATCACATGGAACCAGGGGCTCACATTAGTGCAAAGGACAACGTTGTTAAGCATGACAAGACAGATTTTGAGGTGCCTCTACTGAAGGAAGATTTTACATCCTTTTTGCCTGATGGCAGGTTGCCTCCAGCATCCAAATTGCCATCACTTAACTTGTTCAACCAGCCTGTTTCGCTTAGGGGTCTAAAAGCAGCTGGAGCTAAGTTGGGTCAAGACGTACTCAGATGCGACAATGCCACAGAAATTGTGAGTGTGGATCATGAAACAGGTCTGCCTACGCAATGCTCAAAATTCTGATGACTGAAGATTTAGGTGATTGATTAAAATTTTTTCTTCTTTTTAAATCTTTGTAACATTTTTCTTGGCTTTATAGTTTGTCTATAGTCCATACACAAGATTATTTGAGCTATCCAGTGGAGGAACCAGTTGGGTTCAAAGGAGGACTGCAGTTTCTTCCTTTATTGGATTTCCCAATCAAAGGTTCAATTTCAGTAGCCCTTGTTATCGGCCTTGATTTTGATCGGTAATGACATCTTAAATTTCTTTCCAAACATGGAAGACAATAACCCTCTGGAATTGGGCCGGGCTTATGAAGCCAACTAGTTCCGCGAACACCAAAAAACATGGAAGTTTGGGTGTGTTGTTTTTACGGTTAAAAAATGTTTTTGAAATTTATTTTTAAAAAAATTGTTTTTTATATATTTTTGAATTGTTTTGATGCGCTGATATAAAAAAAACATTATTTTAATATATTTGAAGCGAAAAATACTTTGAAAAGCAATCATTACAATAATCTCAAACACTATTAAAAACTATAATACAATCTAGTATACCGATATAAGCAATTCAAGATGAGCTTGCTATGGACATGGAATGTACTGATACGAGTTTAAATTTTATATTCATCTACACTATTTAGTAAATTCTAAGGGGAAGTATTTTATATTCATCTACAGTATTTAGTAAATTCTAAGGGGAAGTCTCAAACACTATTAAAAACTATAATACAATCTAGTATACCGATATAAGCAATTCAAGATGAGCTTGCTATGGACATGGAATGTACTGATACGAGTTTAAATTTTATATTCATCTACACTATTTAGTAAATTCTAAGGGGAAGTATTTTATATTCATCTACAGTATTTAGTAAATTCTAAGGGGAAGTTTGAGGTGTGATAGTAATTTCTTTTCAAAGTATTTTTCACTTGAAAATACATCAAAATAATATTTTAAAAAAAATTGTTTTTATTATCAGCACATCAAAATAATCAAAAAACCTTAAAAAATTCATTTAAAAAAAAACTTTAATTAAATTAAAACTTCGATGCAAATCGTAGTCCCAAAAAGGATCTATGTCATCAAATGTGACCATTTCTATGGTTATTTAAAACCAATATAATTACATTAATTTTAAGTTACAATCTATAAAAAAAAGCTTTTATTCATTATCTCATTATAATCTATATCACTTAGTAATTTGAACAATTATCTTGTAATTTTAATAATGACAAATATTATATTACATTTACTACTTTAAAAAATATTATTTTAAAAAGAATTATAAATCATACACTTCCTAATTAATAAGTGAATGTGAATTGTCTAGTAGATTTATTTAATATACGGTAAAAACTTATATGACATCTTCGTAATTTAATTAATACTATACTTATGGTAATTATGAGAATTAAGGATAATTTCAATAAAAAGGCTTATTACATTTGAGAAGAAAATTATTATTTAAGTCATAGAATAAATATTTTTAATATATTTGACACCTTAGATTGTAAATAAACATTACATCAAGAGATCATTCAAAGAATAAAAATGCTAGCTATTTAACACACACTTCGTCTCGGGTTGTAATGGTTTTTCAATAAAATATCAAGTGTACATGCTTCTTCAATGTGTTTTTTATATAAACTCATAGAAACCCAGTGCAGAATGATAAGATCGCATGAATCAGAATTCTTAACAAATCAAATGTCAAAAGATAAATTTTTTAAAAAAAATACACAAAAGGATCTAAAAAAATTGAGGGTGAAAAAAAATTAATTAGAGCGCAAATAAAAATTTTCAATTGGAATGTTAAATTGAATTGAAAAATAACTTTAAGGAAAAAAAACAAATCAAAAGAATAAGGGTTAAACTGAAAAACATAAAACAAAAATATTGGTTGAATAATGAAATTAAAAGAAAAGACACTTCAACAAAAGGGCCAAGGGAAAAAATTAAAAAATAAAAAACAAAACATTTAAAAAATTGTAATTGAAGGACTACATTGAAAAAAAATCTATTAAAGAAATAGGAGGAGAATAAGAAATTAAAGGAATAAGAGGTCTAAAATTAAAAAAAAAAATGATAAATGGTAATTGAAGAAGTAAATTAAAAAAAATAAAAGCTTCTTTAAAAATAATAAGAATGAAATAAAAAATTAAAAGTATGAAAACTAAAATTATAAAAGGAATAAGAATGAAATCTGAAATTAAAAGAATGAGGATTGAAAAACAAGTGAGAGTGTAATTGAAAGACTCAATCTCAAAATAATTTAACTTCTATAAAATAAATAAAAAAAATAAGAAATTAAAAGAATGAGCACTGAAATTGACATAAAAACAAACAAAGAGGATAATGATTTTTTTTAGCTATAAGAAAAGAGAAAAGAAGGAAAATGGAAGAGAAGACGGTGGAGCCTACAGGGAGATGATGGAAGGCCAAATTTGGTCACTGGGTGGTGTTGGACGCATCGTCTGAATGACGCGGACGCCACCCACACGCTGGCGTATACAATACATGCCTTTTCCATTTAAAAATAAATAAACAATGTGAAAAAACTAAAATTTCCTCTGATAACTTGTGAAAATACAAAAATACCCTACATGTAAAGCTTTTTTTTTTAATCTCATCCAAGGTTAATTTTGTATTTCTACTGTACCATAATAATAATTTAAAAAAACCAAAAAAGCCTTTGTCCAACAGGCCAAGAATTTTTTTATTTTGATGATAAAGAAGTATTTTTACTGATAAGAAATTTGTGAAAAGTCAAGAAAGCCCTTAGCTAATTATTCTAAATTTTGTTGATTTTAGGAGTAAAAAAATATTTTTACACACATGAAATACTATCCTACCCTCAAGCTAAGCCTTGAAAATTAAAAAGAAAAGAGTAATTAAAAGTGTTATTTTCCTGTAACCTAATACACATTTCACTGTAAATTAAGCTATGGGCTACAGTAAATGAACTACTAGTATTTGTTAACATGAGTGAAAATCAGAACAAATGAAAGATTTGTGACGAGGCTATAGAAACCTCTACAAAAAGTCAGCTCCTAGTCTGAGTTTAATTGAAAATGGTGAGGTAATACCGCTAGGGTGTTTGGTATATTGGCTAAATGATTATTCAATCTAATATTTTGATGGATTAAAAAAGTCAGCTCCTAGTCTGAGTTTTAAGATGAGTATGAAGCTCTCTCTATATATATTAAAAAGATCTTAGAAGCATCACGCATGTATATGAGTTCATATAAACCTAGTTAGGTTGAGGAAACTTGAGAAAAATCAAGGGAGAGCCG
>Ga0325402_1007375_pt1 | contig 10439 bp, 9 predicted proteins | sample PopdelMetagenome_22_FD_207212 | JGI IMG/M metagenome (GOLD analysis project Ga0325402, IMG submission 207212) | Populus deltoides microbial communities from Bellville, Georgia, United States - Xylem-PdKOR-R3 | ecosystem: Host-associated > Plants > Phyllosphere > Stem > Wood/Secondary xylem... | reverse complement strand
CTTTCTTCTACTCTCCCTAATCTTTATATTTTCCCACAACACCACAAATTGAACCACCAAAAAATGGCATCTCTCTCTCTCCATCTCTCCCGCCTCGCCCGCCACCACTTCCATTTATCTCCCCTTCTCTTCACACCCAAACACCTTTCCATCTCCTTCCCCCGCCGCCGCCACACCCCCGCTGCTTTCTTCCCTCTTTGCTCCTCCTCCTCCCGCCGCTTCTCAGTTTCAGCCACCACTCCCGCTTCTACAGGTTCTGGAATAACTCAATTTTCCTTTTACCTTGCCAAATAATCCTAAAAAGTTTTGTTTACAAAGTTTGAACTTGTTATGGGTGAAATGTATGTATTAGTTTGAAGGTTTTAAGCTTCATTTCTTGTGAATTGAAAGCAAAGGCACATGGTTTCTTTTTTTGTTTGCAGAGAGCTGTAGTGATGGTGGTGGAGTGATCAGTGATGAAAAATATGATGTGATTGTGGTTGGAGGAGGGCATGCTGGCTGTGAAGCAGCGCTTGCTTCTGCTCGTTTAGGGGCGAAAACGCTTCTTCTAACGCTAAATATTGATCGAATAGCATGGCAGGTTTTTCCTTTTAACTTGTGCAACCCCTGTTATTGAATGCCTTACATAATGTCGTTTAGTCAAATGTAACTGAAAGAATCTTGAAAAGAAGAGTTTTTTTTTTTAATTCCTTTTTCTTTCTCAGCCTTGCAATCCAGCAGTAGGTGGGCCGGCGAAATCACAACTAGTTCATGAAGTAGATGCTCTTGGTGGTGAAATTGGGAAGGTCGCTGATCGGTAATGCATAAAAAATAGTATGTTTACTTGAGAGCTACTTGCCAGATTGTGCGCAATTCTGCAAGTGTTATTCTTTCTTGTTGATGGCGTGACTCACAGTTTAGAGAAATTTAGCTCTATAGGATTAGGGAATTGGAATCATGGGCTTTGATATCTCATATAACTTATAGGGAAGGACAACCTACATATTAGCGGGACTTGATGGGATGCTAGGAGGGGATTACGGTGGGGGAACCCTATTGGTGAAATGGCGGCTATATTTGGTTTCTTTCATGCTGAGTCCTATGTCGCAGTGCCAAGTCATTCTAGACTCCTTGGTCAGGGTAGAAACCAACCACCTCTCCTTCTCACAAACTTTTCAGAATTGCAACTCTTGATTAATCTTTTTAAGTTCTGCAGATAAGTGACTGTGCCCCTTAATCAAGGATGAAACTGAATTTAGGCACTGGAAGGGTAGTTGGTTGGGGAAACATTGTTTTGTTAGCATGAAAAGGTCAAGTGAACAAAGATATTTCAATGAGCCAAGTAAGAAAATGACAGGCACCATATCATGAAAAAATGAATTATGAGTCTCAGGTTAACACAGGTTATTATTTTCATCATTTTGATGTATTGCTTGTTTTTTTTCCCTTAGGTTATGTTTATTCTCGAAAGTCTTTCATCAATTTGTTTAAAGTGAACTGTCTTAGTGTTAAATATCTGTTTTCTAGCTTCACCTATGAGAGCTTTGTATAACATGCTTCAGGTGCTATTTACAAAAGCGTGTGCTCAACACATCGAGGGGTCCTGCTGTTCGAGCTTTGCGTGCACAAACTGACAAAAGGGAGTATGCTATGGAAATGAAAAAAATAGTGGAGAGGTAACTTAACAGACTTAGCTTTTCTTATTAGCTATTTGTGCTTGCATTTAATAGCTCAAATGTGCCTATACAAAACTTATTCAACCTCATGTTGCTAAAATTGCAATGCTGGAAAACCACATCCAATTTTCTATCAATGCACAGAAGTTATCATGGTCTTTATTTCATACTTCCATAAATAGGCTTTGACCAAACCATGGTCAAAATAACTCTTACAATCATGTTCATGATTGCAATGTCACAGAAGCAGGCCATAGCAGGCAATCCATAATAGCCATGGATTCTTAATTTTTTTTTTCAATCCAATGATTCAGCTACCATGGGAGTATACTAATACTTTCAATTTTTTATAGTAACTGCTGAAAATAAAATACTAAATTTATCTCATTACATTTGTCACTCTATAATGAGTGTGATGGAGGGTCTCGTAGTCATAATAACTTTCAATGAAGATGTACGAATACCTTTGTGCATTTGAATCCAAATTTTTTTTCCACTACAAATCTGCATTTTTCATTTTTTTCAATTATGGATTTATTTTTCAGCACTCTTGCAAATAACTGAATTTTTGCATGCCTCAGCATCTATCTACTGATCTGAGCGATTTGCTTCCATTTCAGCACTCCAAACCTTTCTATCAGAGAGGCAATGGCGATAGATATATTATTAGGAAAGAATGACAATGTGGAAGGTGTTCAGACTTTTTTCGGGATGAATTTCTATGCTCCTTCAGTTGTTCTTACAACCGGAACTTTCATGAGTGGTAAAATTTGGGTTGGTAGAACTTCTATGCCTGCTGGAAGAGCTGGGGAATCAGCTTCAGAGGGACTGACTGAGAACTTGCAATGCCTTGGTTTTGAAACTGATCGATTAAAAACTGGAACCCCTGCACGTGTGGATATTCGTACAGTAGATTTTACTGGATTAGAACCCCAGCCTGGAGACAAAGAGGTCCTTCCATCTAATCTTATGTGTAGGTTCAGTAGATGCATTCAGCATAATTCGAGATTGCAAATTACGACTCAAAATTTGGTTTAGAAAACAGATTACAATTGTATGGGTTGTCTTTTTTTAAAAATGTACATGGATACGTGTGGTGACTGGCGAAGATGTTTCATTTATTACCAGCATCCTGCCATTGATTCCCACATTCTCTATTTATCAAACTTTGATCCGTATGTATGCAACGCTCACTGCCACATCAACTACATTCATGATACAGCACTTACAGAGGTGCTAGTGAATTTGCTACTTTTGCATGCAGAAAATGCTCACTGCCACATCAACTACATTCATGATACAGCACTTACAGAGGTGCTAGTGAATTTGCTACTTTTGCATGCAGAAAACTGATCGGCAGGTTTTTGGTGTCGTATAGGGTTCATGTCTCACTCTTTGACACAGACTTCCTCTACCTGAAACAGAACTTTTATCTAAATATAATGGGCCCTGTGGAATCAAAACCTTATTTGGAAAATGATGATATTATGCCTACTATGTGGTTATCAAGTGTTTAAAGTCATGTTCTGATTGTAAGTTAATGATTGACAGGTACATTGGTTTAGTTTTGATCCAGATGTACAAATTGAAAGGGAACAAATGTGTTGCTACCTAACACGCACAACAAAAATTACCCATCAGCTTATTAAGGAGAACTTGCATGAAACTCCCACTTATGGAGGGTGGGTTGAAGCAAAGGGTCCTCGATACTGCCCTTCCATAGAAGATAAGGTATACGTCTGCAGTTAATGTATCCTTCTATATGGTTGCTCTATGTGTCTTTGTTTTTCTTTTCCTTTTCTTTTTCTTTTTTTGGGGGGTGGGGGTGGGGGAGGGGGGGTTGGAAGGTGAAGGAAAAGGTTCTTCTGTCATGGTAGTTCAGTGTCATCACCTGAGAAAAGATTACAATTTTGATCCATTCTTTTTCTATAGAAAAGGAGAAGAGGTTGTCCCTATCTTAGCTCGTAAGATGCGTGCATATATTTTATAGAACTTACAGGAGCGGATTTTAAAATCTATACATTTTCTGGACACCAACGACTGTCCTAATTGTATAAATAAATCAAGATAAATAATTTCTTGTCCTCTGTCATTTTAAATAATCTTAAGTGCCCTGCATATTCTTATTCCTAGGTGTGTCCCCCACCCATTGTGGTGTGGAAAGGGGGCAAAAAAAGAGATCCTGTAGACAATGAGTGGGACCAATTCGCTGTCAACAGTTTTGTGTATATGACCCCCCTATTCAAATTCACGTGCCTTCTTCAGGGCCTGTGGGATTAGTCGAGGTGCGCGCAAGCTGGCCTGGACATCCACGTTAAAAAAAAAAAAAAAAATTTCACGTGCCTTACATTAATTTAGTGCAGGAGAGTACATGAACACATTTCCTTCTATGAGGTTTTAATAATTGCAGCTAAACTTTTTCTCTGTTCTGATAGATTATTTTAATATTATTTAAGATGGTTTGTTGGTAAGGGGATTATTTTTGGAAAGTAATTTTTTTTTTACTTTACTTCATTTTGGAGTATAGTTTCAGCATGTGCGAATTTGATTTAAGTTCCTAATGCAATATGCATGTCTATTATCTTTCCCCCAGATTGTAAGATTTCATGATAAAGAGTCCCATCAGATTTTTCTTGAACCTGAGGGTAGAAGTGTGCCTGAGCTGTATGTGCAGGTCTGTACCTATCAACTCTGTTCTTCTGTACTATTACTTTGATGAACAGTTGTCTCTTTGGGATTGAGAAGGATTTAACATTTGGACACGATTTGCAATCAAGTAATTGCAAATTGTGTCTGCATTTTCTAGTGTCATTTTGTGACCTGTCGAGCTTCTGGATTAGCATGATCCTGAAAATGCAACATTCAGGGGAAGATGCAAAAATTTCCCTTGTGGTTACAACCTGAACTTTGGTTATCTTGCGCCTTTGTATAATTTGGTGTACTCTATTATAAGGACCTTAACACCATTACCTAAGTCACAAGATTGTATAAATGTTAAACATCTAGTTCAGTTTGCCACCTTATTACCAAATTATGGAAACTAAGGTAAACTACATTGATCCTTATGTGCAAAAGAAATAAACATTTATCACTGGAGTTCATGTGGCCAAATCCACAGGGTACTGTTTTGCACTTCGCTCATAATGATACCTATTTTACCATTTTGACATCAATTGACTATTTACTTGCTTACAGGGGTTCTCAACTGGTTTACCAGAGAGACTGCAGTTACCACTCTTGAGAACTTTGCCTGGACTTGAAAACTGTTCAATGCTGAGGCCTGCATATGCTGTGGAGTATGATTTTCTGCCTGCATATCAATGCTCAAGGTCTCTAATGACGAAGAAAATTGATGGTCTTTTCTTCTCTGGTCAGATTAATGGGACAACAGGGTATGAAGAGGCTGCAGCGCAGGTGATCTGTCAATAGAGTCAGCTTCTGTCTGTATATTGCTGATGTTATTTATTTCTTGTCACTTGTTGGTAATATATTTTTTATTGTTCCTGGCATAAAATGCAACATTGTTTTTTTCCTTGGGTAAATAATTATATGAGGGTTTTGATTTTTTTTTCCTTTTGCTTTCTGTAGGGAATTATTTCTGGTATTAATGCTGCAAGACATTCAGATGGTAAGCCCCTCATTGTTCTCGAGAGGGAAAGCAGTTACATAGGGACGTTGATTGATGATCTGGTCACTAAGGACCTTCGAGAGCCTTACCGAATGTTGACAAGGTAGATTGCCTCTGGAGACTAATTATTCAATTTCTTACAATCATTCCTTTAATGTTGCTTGACGCTTATCTTTGGTAGTATACTATGATATGAAATGCTCATATCTCAGAAGAGCTAATTTCGTAAGTATTTCTCAACCATGGTATAATTATCAGATCATGTTGTCTTGTGCACAAAGATGGAAAGTAGAGATGGTTTTAGTACTATTTGACACCAGGCTATCTCCTTCCAAAAGCCACTTCCTGTACCCATGCTTAACATTCAAGATACAGTTGTTTTTCTATGTAATCAATGAAATAAAAGTGATGGTCTTGAATGTTTAATTTGCAAATACGGTCTTCTATCTATGAACTGCAAATTAATTTCAAATATGCACTGTTGTCATTTTGTTATACCAAAAATACTGTATTGATTTTTCTCCCTCCTCTTAGCCGTTCAGAACACCGATTGCTTCTTCGATCTGATAATGCTGATAGTCGTCTAACACCTCTGGGGCGTGAAATTGGGTTGATAGATGATAGACGGTGGAAATTATACCAGGATAAGCAAGCTCGAATCTTGGAAGAGAAAAAGCGGTTGAAAACAGTCAGGATTTCAGGTTTGTATTCTTTCATTCCAACAAAGCTGGAAGTAGACAAATATTTTAATTGTGAAATAGAAATATAAATCATACATATTCAAGAATTTCCTAAATGTCCTGTTAATTGATAGTAACCTTGAAAATGCTCTCTTGGATAAAAGAGGGGTGGGTAGATGGAGACAGAGAAGCAACCAATATGGAGAAATGGGAGCAAGATACATGACCTTTATTTGCTTCTGGCCTTTTTGTGCCTATATTGAATAATTATTCATCCACTAGATTGCAATATTATTGCTTCAAATCAATCTTTAATAACAGTGGACAAGAATCTACATCACGGGGATTTTGGGATTACTGCTGTTCTCTTGTACAAATTTGGGGATCCAAAACTAATCCGAGACAGAGAGAGGAAACACAGGGTTGTATGAGGATCCAAGTTGACTTCTGTTTCCAATATTACTTTCAGGAGGAGATTTGGCTGCTGACATTACCCGTGTGTCCGGACAGCCTGTGAGGGACTCTTCAACACTGGAGAGCCTTCTAAAGAAACCACATGTGCAATATGAAGTTTTTGATAAGCATGGTTTTGGGAATGAACAATTATCCAGAGCGGAGAAAGAGTGTGTAGAGATTGATGTCAAGTATGAGGGCTTCATTATGCGCCAGCAAATTCAACTCCAACAGGTGAGTAATCACTGTTCTCTTGTAGGATTAAAGAGGGAATAAATTTTTTTTCTCACTTTTAAATTATTTAGCATGTCTATATACATTTGGTGTGTGTTAATTACTTCATCTTTGCATGTTTCTTATATCTTGTCATATAAATCAAGTGCTTATTCTACTTGTAGATGGCCCGTCAACAAAATATACCACTTCCTGAGGATTTGGATTACCATGCAATGATAACTTTGTCTCTTGAAGCTCGTGAGAAACTCTCCAAGGTTTGTAGCATAAATAATGTCTGTGGACTTCTGACAGGATTTTCTGTATTCACTCAAACTCCTATAGCTTAGTGGATTAAAACTACTCCTGTATTTCTATGTTCTTGTCTGATACAAGTTATGGTGCGAGGGAGCTGTTTTTTACTGTCCTGTTAACTTTTTGCTGTGCATTTGGTATTCCGTACACTTTGCCATTTCAATGCCAAGTTCAAATTTAAGTGTTTGTGAATAATAACAAGTTACAATGATATCCTTTTGGTTGTTCCAATGAGAGTGAGAATTGAGATGACGCTCTTGTTTGAAATTGTCCTATATATTCCCACTGCTAGACATAATTTTTTTTTTTTTGAAATTCTTTAAAAATATGGCTGGTCAAATGTAATTTTCAGGTCAGGCCACAAACCATCGGTCAAGCAAGTAGAGTGGGTGGGGTGAGCCCTGCTGACATTACGGCTCTTCTCATCATCATTGAAACCAGCCGAAGGAAAGCTCAGGCACAGAGAAGACACGAGATGCTGACTTCTGTCATGACAGAAACCGATCGTGAGTCCAGTGCCCCTTCACCAAAAACAATAACCTTGTGATGTGTTTGAACAGAGGAGACACGAGATGCTGACTTCTGTCATGACAGAAACCGATCGTGAGTCCAGTGTCCCTTCACCAAAAACAATAACCTTGTGATGTGTTTCTGATTAATCAGTGGTTCAGTGCTTATATTCTCTGCCAGTCAGTTATGCCATATATCACACTGCCATTGTTTTAGAGTAGTTCAATAACAGTTGGCTAAAGACCGGGTCTTACTCTTAATGGAGGCCTTCAGAATGATGCAGTGGCAATTTTGATGAAGTTGTTTGGTGGCAGGACCTGTGATAACTCGCTTCTCCCCTTGGCTGATGCTGTCAAAATCCAGTGACAGTTGTCCTGCTTCCATTGGCTATTACAGAGTGAAGTCTTGTACCGAAGTTCACTTTTATGAGTTACTCCCATAAGCTGTGCGTGGAAATAACTTTCTAACAGAATATTCATCATTTAAGTTTTCCTTATTCATAGTGTTGTCATCTTAGCAGGCTAGATTTGTTTTGTTATAAATTAATCATACCCCATGTAATTAGTCTCTATTTATTTCTTTATTTTCATCATGGAGGTTCCTCTGAATTGGGAGCTCTCACTCTCATGAACCCTTTTTCCTATGAATTTGGACATTGAACCATTGACAGGGACGAGTGAAGGTAACCGTCTGAGTAGATTGCATGGTCCCTCTACAGTCTGCTGGCAGTATATTTGAAAAGTGGACCATGTGAATCACAACTATTCAGTTATGCCCTGTACTGCAAGAAATAGAGTTGAAAAGATGCTAATACAAATGAAACAAAACATCGCATGACAAAAAGAAGCCCCAAGGTATTCCAAGGTATGATTTTGAGTCGCTTTAATGCGCAGGTGATGTATCGAAAGGTTGATGGAGAAGTGAAACTCAGAGTGCTATCTCTGTTTGGTTCAAGTCGGACTTGGGAATCTGGGATTGTCTTGTTGCTTGGAAAATGATTTACAAACAAATAAATTTTACAAAAATTTCATACAAATGTCGAGGCAATAGGATAGACATGTCAGCTGAAGTTCTTGTGCAGGTGAGAGGGAATGCTGGGAATAATATGAGGTGATGGAGCATATTGTTGGTGGTGTTAGGTGAACATGATGGTTGAGAATGGAAATTTGGATTGCCTCCAATCGTTGTCGATCATACTTCATTTATGGAGCAGGCAAAGGGGAAGAAGATCTTGAGTTCAAGGTGTGTTCCTATCACCTCAAAAAAGATTAAAAAAAAAAAAGAAGAAGAAGGGAAGGCTAAAAATAGAAATGCTATCAAGTGAAAAAATTAACGAGCCATTTCATCTTGCAAGTAGCACAAATTTTGGGAATTCACAAGCGTGCTCTCATGTAACAACAAGTCCTACCCGATTTTCACTCTCTCGTCTCCCTGTCTTTGGTGTCAATTTTGAATATGTCCACCCTGTGAAAAATCAGACGAAATATCCTCGTTATGCGTGCAATTAACAAGAAGAAACATCAGTGTTCTTCATCATCATCATCATCATCTGTCATGAATTCTTCCTTATCCCTGCAAAATCAAAGCCATATTCTCTCATTGATCTCACATACACCAACATCCCAATGAACAAAAATGGACGAGGATAAAGAGGAAATACTAATCATTTGATCTTCCAGTCCGTCAAGTTTCAACACACAAATGCCTGTAGAAGACCCCACTTCCGGGCGCTTATTGATATGGTTCGTCTCTTTCTTCATGTTTATTACTGTAGCTGCTGGAGGCAGCTTATTGCTTATGTATCTTGTCCTCCCTTCAGACCCATCTAGGGCTTGGCTTCCTGTTGCGGGTGTAGCCCTGGTTTGCCTGCCTTGGCTTTTTTGGTTTCTTACATGCATCTATCGGTTTCTTTCGCGATTCTTTGGATTTCGGGTTGCTATTGGTTCTGGTGGCGGTGGTGGAGGAGGTGGTCGTGCTCGTGCAAATGTTTTTAATACGACAGGAAATGCAGCAACTAATGGCCAGTCTGGTAACATCGAAACTCAGGGCGATGGAACGCAGGATGAGTTTGAAGGGCCCACGATAACGGTAGAGCAAAATGATAGTGGTGGCAATGGAAAGACTACAATTAAGAGGAATTTATCCTCAAGCAATTCAATCAACAACATATCTTTTAGATCACATGAGAGTGAATTGCCATTGACCTCATCCATGGCATCTTGATCAATTCATTATTGAGCTCAGGTGGATTCTTATCTTTGGCATGGGATATTGATGAAACCTTCTCAATTCAGTCTCTCTCGATCATCATGGATGAAATAAAGGCATTTTACACATCCATCTTTCATTATAATTATCTTGAGATTGTTTCAAGAGTTTTGCTGCTTCTTCCCAGATTAATTACTAGGGCATTTTCTTTTTCATCCACTGATTTTCTAGGTGTAGGCATTGCTTCTCTTGCTCACTTCATCTATTGATTTCCTGTCAGAAAAACACAAATACATGTAAATCTTTCTGGGTTTTGCTATGTTATATTCTCGTTTTTAAACTGTGAATAATTAAGTAATGTTAATACAATTTCCAATTAATACAATTTGTCCTTGTTTCACGTCCAATAATAATATCTTAAGACACAAGTAAATGGCCTTGAGACCAAAACAATCCCATGTTCACTATCTGGCATTTGAAGCTAGAACTTCTTGCATGTCCTGTCAAGCTGTTGAACAAGACATGTGCATGGGCTGGCTGCCAAAAGACTCTCCCCTCTGTCTGATGATTAGTTCTAGAAAGCCATTCGTAGTCGTAGACATACATTGTGCACAGCTTCTTTCATTTTTTCCCTCTTCAATTATGCCTTCAAAAGATCTGATTTGAGATTATATAATTTTATTGTGTTTTTGGTTTCTTAGGAGGTCATAGGGCAGGATCCAAACTCTAGATAGGCTGATAATTAAAGAAAAGAGTCGGTTTCAAGGCATATATAAT
>Ga0325402_1007374_pt1 | contig 10440 bp, 8 predicted proteins | sample PopdelMetagenome_22_FD_207212 | JGI IMG/M metagenome (GOLD analysis project Ga0325402, IMG submission 207212) | Populus deltoides microbial communities from Bellville, Georgia, United States - Xylem-PdKOR-R3 | ecosystem: Host-associated > Plants > Phyllosphere > Stem > Wood/Secondary xylem... | reverse complement strand
AGGTTCGATCCCGATCGTACCACCTAACATATCAATGATCACAAATTAACATGTTTGCATTCGCTAATCAAACAACTCGTCACTATACATATCTCAAGATATACATGTTCACATTCAAGTGTTCCACATATTACAAAATCATATAATGAAATCGTTACAAGCTTTTAAGTCAATTCAGGTCTATCGCAGCAAATCAGTAACAAAAACGGGTTTGCTGGTGGCATAAAATTTGGCAACAAAAACTGATTCGCTGGCAATATAGAATTCGATCGTGAAACTGATTCACTGCTAAAATCACAATTCAACATCTATAACTGATTTGCTGGCAACACAGAGTTCGACAACGAAAATTGATTCGCTGCTGACACCACAATTCAATAGTAAAAATTGATTCATTGACAACACATAATTTGACAGCGAAAACTAATTCGTTGATGACATAGAGCTTGGCAGCGAAAACTGATTCGCTGCTGACATAACAATTCAGTAGCGAAAACTGATTCGTTGGCAACACATAATTCGGCATCAAAAATTGGTTCGCTGTTGACACTATAATTCAATAGCAAAACCTAATTCGCTAGTGACATAGAGTTCGACAGTGAAACCTGGTTCGCTGTTGACATAAAAATTCGGCAGCAAAACTAGTTTGCTGGCGACATATAATTTGGTAGTGAAAATTGGTTCACTACTAACACCACAATCCAAAAGCGAAAATTGGTTCGCTGGCGACACAGAATGATGTAACGAAAACTGGTTCGCTGCTGACACCACAATTCAACAGCTAAAATTGATTTGCTGGCGACACAGAGTTTGACAACGAAAACTAATTCTTTAGGGACAACATGATAGAAATCGCCAACCCATATGGGCTACTGCTAACTCAGAAATCATTAACAAAAACCGAGTCGCTACCGACTCAGAAATCCTTAATGCAACACAGTTTCATGGTCGATGCTGAAATCGTTAGTGTATATAGTTTATAGCTAATGCAAAAATTATTGACGGAAACTGAGTCGTTGCTGACTTCGAAATCGTCAACGCAACCCCTATCGCTACCGATTCAGAAATCGGCAGTAGCGATAGAGTCATTTCTGGTTTCATTTCTTCCCTTCGGCCAAGCGTAAGGCTTACGCTAGGCTTCCCTCTACCAACGTTTCTCGCCCTAGGTGGATATAAAACCTCACCGATACACACTCCATTCATCATTCAACATTAAACAACATAAACATCAAACACATGTTTATTTAGCAAGGTTTTCCACATTCATTCCTTCCAACATCGACATCTAGCATTGCTACTACCATACATTCTCATATTAACATTTGTATCATGGCTATGCCTCAACACAAGTGATAACAATTCTACAACACATAAAGATTCTATTTTATTTTTATCATAAGTATACTCACAAAAACCTATTGCAACTTATTTCTATCTCAAAATTCAAGCAAGAACATCAACATCATTTCGGTTCTAGCACACAAATTGTTCTTAGAATCCAGCAGAGTCACACAAATTCAAGTATGAACATCCACATACATTTCGGTTCCAACACATAAAATGCTCTTAGGAATCCAACAGAATCACACCTCATGCATTGCATCATTTCTTCACACATTTCATGTAAGTTTTTCCATTATATATGAAAAATAAGAGCATTAGTCATCCACACGCATTCTGTTTTAGTTTGAATATGATCTTAGGAGTTCAACAATTTCATTTTCATGCATTTTATCACACAACACATTCTGTCCAGCCCTTCAGCTATGGCCGACCCTCTACCAAGTTTTGTCCATTCAAATTATTCATTTTTTTTGTGAAGTGTTCTGGAATTTGGCCCTCATTCATACTTATTTTCATGTATTCTTTAGTTCAGTTTTCCTTAGCAGCTGGTGTAAAAATCCTAAGTCATCTACATGTGGGTTCCTTCATCTTTTTAGTCCCAAAGTTTCAAGAATTGGTGGGGAAGGAGGTTTGGTTCATACCTTATGATTTTTCAGTAGCTTTAAGAAGGGATTTACAATATTCTTCCCCTCAACTCTTATTTTTCTTCTTCTTCTTCTTCTTCCTTTCCACTTATGTTTTCCTTCCTTCTCCGGCAGCACTGACCGACCTCATACACTCTTCCTTTTACAACTGATTTTCTATCCCCCCTCTATTTTCTTATTAATCTTGGACCTTTTAACGTCACTGCTTTGGGCTTGTAATATTTATTCTCGATACGTTGGCTGTACTATCAATTGAGCTAAAAGTCCACCTTCTGAATTAATACCCAATTCTACACCCATCTCTTTTAACTCTGCCAACTGTCATTCCTTCCACATCATTGGCTTACTTAGAGTGACTTTATCCTTACGATTGAGAGCATCTATTACCACGTTTGCCTTTCCAGGGTGGTATTATATGGTGCAGTCATAATCCTTGATAAGTTCTATCCACCTTCTTTGTTACATATTCAACTCATTTTGTGACATTAAATACTTCAAACTTTTATGATTAGTAAAGATTTAGGTTTGAGACCCATACAAATAGTGTCTCTGTATCCTTAAGGCGAATACCACAATGACTAATTCTAGGTCGTGTACTAGATAATTCACCTCATGGGTCTTTAATTGTCTTGATGCTTAGGCGATCGCCTTCCCGTGTTGCATTAAGAAACACTCCAATCCTTTCCTAGAGGCATCATTATAAACTATAAAACCTTCAGTCCCTGAGGGAAGTGTTAACACTGGAGCGGTGATAAGCCTCCTCTTTAACTTTTGGAAGGTTTCCTCACATTCTTTCGACCACACCCACTTCTTATCTTTCCTAGATAACTATGTTAAAGGGGTTGCAATCAGGGAGAACCCTTCAATGAATCTCTGGTAGTATCTTGCACGTCCTAGGAAACTACGTATTTTAGTGACCAAAGTCGGTCTTTCCCATTTCAAGACAGTTTCGACCTTCTAGGGGTCTACGAAACACCTTTGGCCAAAATGACATGTCTTACGAATGTCACCCTTTCCAGCCAAAATTCACATTTAGTTAGCTTTGCATACAACTGGTGACTTCTCAAGGTTTGCAAGGCTTGCCTCAAGTGCCCTTTATCCTCCTCAAAAGAGTTCAGTAAACCAGTATATCATTGATGAATACCATCATAAATTTATCAAGGTATGGTTGGAAAAACCAATTCATTAAGTCCATGAAGAGGGTTGGGGTATTCGTCAACCCAAACAGCAGCACCAAAAACTTGTAGTGCCCGTAACGGGTCTTGAATGCGGTTTTTGGTACATCTGCCTTTTTGAGCTTCATCTGATAGTACCCTGACCTCAAATCTATTTTCAAAAATGCTCTCGCTCCCTTTAGTTGATCAAATAAATCACCTATTCATAATAACATGTACTTATTTTTCATCGTTATTTTCTTCAATTAACGGTAGTCGATACAAAGTCTATGAGTTCTATCTTTCTTTCTTATGAATAGAACCGGTGCTCCCCAAAGGTGAATTACTAGGCCGTATAAACTCCTTGTCTAACAACTCTTACAGTTGAGTTTTTAGCTTTTTCAATTCTACCAGGGCCATGCAGTATGGTTGTTGAGCTATGGGTGAGACTCATGGGAAAGTGTCTTTAGACACTTCTACCTCTCACTCTAGTGGTAGTCCCGGTAGCTCCTTGAAAAACACGTCCAGAAATTCCTTTACCACAAGAATTTTTTTCAATTGCAAGCCTTTGTTATCTGAGTTTAAGATGTATATAAGGTATCCTATATATCCTTTCCTCAGAAGTTTCTAAGTTGTTACAAATGATATTAAGGTGGCCAGGTTGAAAATTCTCTCTCCTTCAAAAACCATCCTCCTACCCTTAGGTATTTAGAATGTAATAGTTTGAGCATTACAATTTATTAGGGCCTTTTATTTACTAAGCCAATCCATGCCTAGAATTATGTCAAAATTATGCAATTCCAAGGGAATCAAGTCTACTTCTGTTTCATAGCTAGTTAGACTAACCCCCACTCCTACATACATATTATTTGTTTCAACAATGTTCACCATCGGAGTTCTAATTACGAACCCCTTTTCTACTACTTCTACTCTCATCCCTAATTTGGTGAAAATTGTCCTAGCAATAAATGAGTGGGTGGCACCTAGGTCAAACAACACATGCACATTAAGGTTATTCATTAGTAGTGTACCTGCCTTCACATCCGATGCAACCTTGACCTATTCCTATATCAGGTGGAAGACCTTTCCTAAGGTCCGATCATTTTATTCCCTCGGCTCCCTCAACAGGAGTTTGCCCTTCATTGAAAAGATCTCACTGATTTATTCATAGTGACTGATTGTCGATGGTCCTAACTCAGCTGCCTATGGCTCTGTACCTGTCAGTGTTCCTGTTGGGGCACTCCTTCTTATAATGACATCTTTTGCCACAATAATGACACCCTTGCCCTAAATACTAGTAGTTTCTCCATCTATGACCTTCCCCTCTGCATACAAAGCATTGCCATAGTGAAACTGAGTAGTTCCCAGGGTGCCTTTGTTCACATTTCACATAAAGAGAATAGTCAACACTCTTGTGGTCACCGATCCCTGCTGAAGAGTTTAACCTTAAATGCAACCATACCCCCAATATTCTCCTACTTAATTGTTGGTGGAGTAGCACCATTAAAGCCTTTTTTTTCCTATATTGCTCAAGCACTCCGCTCTTTTCTTTCTTCAGAAGTGGTGTTCTAATGCTGGGATAATCCCCATCTCTCTTTTTACCTATACCTTTGATGCCCCTGCTGACCTTTTCCTACAGGCTTTTAGAGCTTGTGCAACCTCAATCAACTCCCTCATGGTTTTAAACCACAAGGTAATCAACCCTTGTCTCAACTCCTGCTATAAGCCATCTCTTAGTTTCTCAATCATATGTTCTTCTGTTAGAATATAATGTGGGGCAAATAATGAGAGGTCGTGAAACCTCCTTTCATACTCTAATACTGTCATATTACCCTGTTTTAATGTTAAGAACTATTATTCCTTCACCTTGCGATGGTATCTGAAGTAAAACTTATTCTCAAACTTTTATTTGAAGTCACTCAAGGAGTGTCTCGACTACCCGCCTCATCTAAACCGTTTCCCACCACGTCATGGCCCGGTCGGACAATATTTGAGTAGCATAGTTCACTCACAAGCCCTTGAGTATGTTAATCTGAATCATAGTCTTCTCCACCTTACGGCTATCTACGCATTTTGTTTCCTCAAATACGGTTCGCAACCCATTTCTTATATACTCTTGACCAACCGTACAAGTAACACCATACTGTTCGTGGTTGGGATAATCCCCATGATGGCTTATGGAACCTGTATGACTGGGACTGTTTATGTCGTGGAGTTAGTCATGCCCTCCATCACTACTTTAACTATCTGGATGAGAAGTCTCGGGTCCATATTTGGTGAGGGTACTAATGTTGGGATTGTTGAGGGTACCTCCACTCCTCTCTACGGCCCCGCCCCTATTGAGTGTACTTTCTTTGTCTGATTTGGGGCCTCTTCATCTCTAGCTTTCTTGGTCTTCCCTTGTAAGGATTTAAATGGTCTTACCAATTGATCTTCGTCTTGCCAATCTTAGGCATTTCAGCCCCTGTTTCCTCCTTTCTATAGAGGGTGGTTTAGTAAGGGTCCCCTGCTGAGTGTGTACCATCCTGAAATTAATCATGACAACATTAATATCATTGATTGTTAGGATCCAAACCAGGTGCTTTAATACCAACTATAATAACTTGATTTTTTCAAAGCCAAAACAACATATTTTTTTTCACCATATCAATTTGAAAATTGATAAACCAACTTCCACTCATTATCATGGCATAATCCACATGCAATAACATCACTCAACATTTCATAAGGAGTAGTTATCACACATACACATAACATCACATTTGTATAAATACAAGTTTACATCATAATATATATACATAGTCATAAGTTTTCATACTTCACTCATAATAGTCATTACAAGTTTAAACAAAAGTATCGAGTAACAGTTATACATTAATACATTTTGCTCATATAAAATACATCATGATTTAGAATGCGACTATATAATTCTTTGCAAAAGTAGGGTCCCTTATAATGGGGTTCCTAGACACCTTGTTGATGTGATGTCCCTGCTGTAGTACAAATATTTACAAGAGTTATAAATAATTAATATTAAGCAAATAAATAGTTTAAGGTGAACATTATCTCTATTTTTTGTTTAAAACATAACAATCATAGTTCTTTCATTTACTTCCTACACACAAAACATAGTACACATGAACACATCAATTCTTGAAACTAACTCATAGCTTCTCAATCCGGCTATCTTCTTAGGACGCCTTAGCCAAATCTAATTATCAATCACAACCTGGTCATCCACTTCGGATGCCTTTAGCCAGAGCTAATCATCTATTGATCCCGTTCATCCATTCAGGATTGATGCAATTAGCCGAAGCTAATCATCAATCACAAAACAAACACTCCTATGACGGCTTGGTATTCATACTAACTCGATATTATGACATTCATAGTAAAACTTTTCATAGATTAGCATTATATAAGGGGAAGGTGAAAACCACCTACCTGTTCCTCCCGTGGGGTGTCCTTGCCCAGTCAAAGGTCCGATCCCAGTAGTACCACCTAACATATCAATGATTAGGAATCAGTACGTTTGCATTCGGTAATCACACAACTCGTCACTATACATATCTCAAGATATACATGTTCATATTCAAGTGTTCCATATATGACAGAATCAAGAAAGAGCTCTCAGTTAGTCGGCGAGAGCATCTCTCTCTAAGCTTTGTCTCTCTCTTTTGAGAGTTTCTTTCCTGACAGTACCGTCTGCCTTGTATTTCTGGCAGTTGCTTTATCTGGATGAAAATTCTTTTGTTTGTTGTGCCTATAGCTAAATAAAAAAAGACATCGCTACTTCAATTTGCACAACAAGATTGTCCCTGCCAACTTCCTCGTTCTTCGCCTCCTTCTTCTCGTAAAACTAGGCTCAGACTTGAAGGAGTTCACTCGACTTTCAGGATAGTCAGCCTCCTGCCTTAATCGTGTCTCCCCTACGAACCCTTGACCCTCGTGGTTCTAGCTCTGGTGGGATTTGCCCTAATGTGGCTTGTTTTAGTCGTATTCCTCTGGGTGCTGGCCCTGAGGGGTTGGGTCCTTCTTCAGACCATGTTCTGGTTGAATCCTGCTCTGAGGATCTTGTCCCTAAGCCTAGTGACGACCATAAATCTGTATATTGTAGTGCTTCTGCCTATCCTCATGTGGCTCCGCAACCCTTGATGGTTTCTGCCTTCTTGGATGTTGTTTCACCGAACGACGAGAATCCTCAGGATTGCAATGAGGGCACTGTTGGGGTGAGTGCTTCTCCTAGTAGTCTTAGTTGGGTTCAACATTTAGCCCATGTTGTTCCTTCACTAGGTACATCTCCACCCCCTGTTCATTCTATTCATTTGCACTCTACTCTGGCTCATTACCCAGATTTCAACAATGCAGCATCGTGTCCCTTGTTGGCTGATGATCTAGGGCACACTAGAGATATTTTAAAACTGTGTATTATAGGCTATGTTATAGGTAAATTCCTTGGCTACACAACTCTAAACAACCTCATTTCCAGTGTATGAAAATGTTCTGCTAAGTTAACTGTCCATGATTCTAGATGGTTAATATACATTTTTCATTTTGAGGCTGATAAGCTTGTTGTTCCGTCTAGAGGTCCATACTCTGTTTTTGGAAGGCCATTGGTCTTAAAATTTATGACAATTTTTTTTTTGATTTTGTAGCTACTGCATGTCCATGATCCCGATTTGGGTTCATTTTCCTAATCTCCTGCTCCAGTATTGGTCTCCAACTTGTCTGTCCAAGATTACAAGTGTTCTTGGCAAACCGATTCAGTGTGATCTCCTCTTCTCCTCCATGTCCAGGCTCTCCTATGCCAGAGTTCTCATTAAGGTGGATTTGCTCTCCGCTTTACCAACCACCATTAACATTATATTGCCTAATGGAATGCCCCTTCTGCAGTTTGTTGTCTATGAATAGCTCCCTCAGTGCTGCAAGCATTGCCGCTTGCTTGGCCATGCTGAATCTTTGTGTAACAGGGCAAGGAGACACAAGAAAGGGAAGTATTCTACACCTGACTCTATTCCTATGTAGGTGGGTCCAACTGCTTCTGGTTTGGGGCCATCTGCAGAGATAGTTGCAGTGGATCATCAACCTTTACAGGATAGTGCAATGACTTAAAGTGACCCCTATATGGATCCTATGTGTGTTGAGGTTACCGTAGTGGTTGATAGTTGGGAGGAAATTAGGGGAGAAAGAAGGCTAAGTTTGCAGTTGGTGCTCCAGATATACCATATCCAGTTTGTGTTTCTTCAGATGTAGTGCATCCTGCTGTGGTTAAGAACATGAATGTTAATCGAGGTTGGAGATAATACATAACTCGTAGCAGAACTGGGAAACTAGTTGCTGACACTGCTGCTCTATCTACAGGCAAGGGTTTTAGGTTTAACCCTACAGTTGCTAGTAAGATTATGGAGAGGCTTGCAGACTCAGATCCTCCTCCCTCATTATGATCCTCACCTTTGATTGTTGGAAGTTGTAGTTGGTTGCCTTCTCTGTAGGCTCAATATTTTGCTTTTAATGTTTGGTTTCTGTTGTTATAATTTATACATGATCCATTTTTTAGCAGTGGTTTTCCATGCTTCTGTTACCAACTATGCTGGATTATATGTCTGCGTTGTAGATGGGTTCTTCTAGTCATGTACTGATGACTATGTTAGTGTTCTAGGGAGCCCATTCCTTTTGTTTGTAAATGCATGTATATTTTAACTTGCTGGTTTCCAGTTTTGTTTCATTTTGATATATAAAATTTCTTATATTTGATAAAAAAAAAGTGTTTCACATATTATACAATCATACAATGAAATCATTATAAACATTTAAGTTAAATATGTTATGAAGGTCTGTAGCAGCAAATCGACAGCAAAAACAGGTTCGCTAGTGGAACAGAATGTGGCCTCGAAACTGATTCGCTGTTGACACCATAATTCAATAGTGAAAACTGATTCACTGGCAACATAGAGTTTGGCAGCAAAAACTGGTTCGCTACTGGCACCATAATTTGACAACGAAAATTGATTCGCTAGCAACATATAATTTGACAGCAAAAATTGGTTCGATGTTGACACTACAATTTGGCAGCGAAAAATGATTCGCTGGCGACAGAAAGTTCAACAACGAAAACTAGTTCACTGCTAAGACCACAATTTGACAACGAAAAACTAATTCGTTGGCAACATAAAATTCGACAGTGAAAACTTGTTTGCTACTGACACCATAATTCAACAGCGAAAACTGATTTGCTGGCGACACATAGTTCGATAATGAAACTGATTTGCTGGGGACAACGCACTCATCGAATCACACTCCATTCATCATTCATCATCTAACAACACAAACATCAACACATGTTCATTTAGCAAGGTTTTCCAAATTCATTCCTTCCAACATCGGCATCTAGCATTACTACTACCATGCATTCTCATATTAACATTTGTATCATGCCAATGCATTAACACAAGTGATAACATTTCTACAACACATAAAGATTCTATTCCATTTTTATCACAAATATAGTCAGAAAATCAAGTTGCACCCTATTTCCATCTCAAAAATCAAGCAAGAACATTAACATCATTTCGGTTCTAGCTCGTAAATTATTCTTAAAATCTAGCAGAATCACACAAATGCAAGAATGAACATCCACATACATTTCGGTTCCAGCACAAAAAATGCTTTAAGGAATCCAGTAGAAATCACACATCTCTCTCTTTTTCTCTCTCTCTCCTTGCATTTATACCTTCCTTAAATGAGGTGAGGGTGTTTGGGGTGGTTTAAATATGTTCTTGTTCCTGCTTAGGTTTCTCTAAAACTGCTTTTTCTTACTCTAATCTCTCCCTTAAGGGAGACCAGTTTGCTCCCCTAAACTTTTACTTTACATGAGTCGGCCTTTTACTTAAATTTTTGTTGGGTATTACAACTAAAGACTAAGTTTTCTGTCGAGTTTTACGCCACAATTGACATATGGATTTATTAGCACACACAACCATTCTTGACTCAAGAATCGACACCAAAAACTATGTCGTTGTTGATTCATAAATCGACAACGAAAACTCTGTCGCTGCCCATTTAGAAATCAACACCGACGGTGGAGTTGTTTCTGACTTTGTTTTTTTATTTTTTTGTTGGGTGTTTACACCTTCTGTAGGTTAGATGGTGCTGGCAGTGGTTAACATGGGACGTGGAATAAAAAAACAAGGAGGTCTTTTAGTCCTTGCTTCGTTTATGCTATTTTTTGGTTCCCTGTTTGGATGTGAAGAAAAGGATAAATTTTAAACACTGGGTAAATCTGGATCGTTATATTCTTA
>Ga0325402_1007372_pt1 | contig 10441 bp, 3 predicted proteins | sample PopdelMetagenome_22_FD_207212 | JGI IMG/M metagenome (GOLD analysis project Ga0325402, IMG submission 207212) | Populus deltoides microbial communities from Bellville, Georgia, United States - Xylem-PdKOR-R3 | ecosystem: Host-associated > Plants > Phyllosphere > Stem > Wood/Secondary xylem... | reverse complement strand
TTTCAAAGGCAACATGGATAACCTGTAAAAACATAGTATGATTCAAAATAAATATTGAAGATAATATTGTTTTTATAAATATTGAGACGATAATATATTAGATTGATTCGAGTCAACCTGGGTCAGCCTACCAATCCATATGTTGGGTCATGAGATCACGATAACCTTATATAATGCAAATAAAAACAAATCATGAAGCCGAATATCCAATAAACCTAATGTTGAATGATAAAATTAAAAAAAAAGACAAAATAATTACCTAATTCAATCTCATACCTTTTACTCCTACTAGTCTCATCAAACAATTCTTTGAGATGGATAATCATAGTATGGACATCCATATTCTCATGCTGCCTTTGACGTTCAGGTGATATACTAGCTAACATCACACATGCAGCTTGTTCATCGTCATTAACATTACACTAATGTTCATTCCTAACTTGTTCTTCAACATCCTCAACATAATTGGATTTTCTATAACATACAACCTCTTCTTTTACTTAAGAACAATTCTCATATTTTGTTGTCAATCTAAGAAATTTGGTCTAGTCAGTTTGTTAGGATCAAATATGCTTCATAAGAATATGTTACTACTCATTATATCTATCAACCCATTAATGTAAAGAAAATGAATATTAATTTCATACATACATATTTAAATCCAAATTTAGATAAGGTCTTTAATCCTAATTTGATCTTCCACTATTTTCTTGCAAATTAATAGCCCTCCCTATCAATTCAAGAAATCTTGCTTAGATTTTATTAGTTGGTTAGGATCCCATTTAATTTATTTGACCTGGGATGATTCAACAAATCAAAATATATTCAATTAGATAGATAACATAGTTTATCAATCACATCTCTAGGTGACAACTCATTGTCTAAACATATCATATATGTTTCGCCTAACTCATGTCTCTAACCTCATATGATCATGAATGACTCATCCAAATCATATATCTTAGTTAAGTAGAACTTAATTTTATAGCATTAAACATATTCGATTAATGGTAACCTTGAGTGACTCAACAAATTATCCATCAATAAACCTTTGGTTTTATACATATAAAATTAAAAGACAGTTTTTCATATTCTCAACATGTATAAACATATACTCATAGCATGTCATTCTAATTGGGTGATTATGAATATATCTAAGCTAATTCTCTTGAGTCATTAAAAGAAATTAGATGATTAAATCTTAGGTAGCTGCTGCAAATCTTCATAAGTCCTTTGCAAACACATCGGTTATAGCCTTCATTGCCATTTCTTTCTTCGATTTGGATTATAAAAAATTTTCCTATCAAATTCCTACATTTCTAAATTACATAACATTTACATAATTAATTAAGAAACCTTGAATTATATTCTAGAGGAATTAGATGACAAAATAATTTACAATCTAGAAGAAAAATAGAGATAAGATAGGACACGCAAACCCTATTTAATAAAAATTACAATCTTTAAACCATAAAATAAAAACGCAATCACATTGGTCTTTAATGTTCATAATTATCCATCATGCATAAAAACATTTTAATATCACGATAAATAACATCGCATGCTTCAATTTTAATTATTGGCTTTGTGTGATACTATAAAATAATATTTATAACACTTAGAAATATTCAAACAAATCTAATTTGATAATTTCCCAAACAAAAAAAAATTTATTTAACATAAATTCCATGAAAAATATTTTTCAAAATTTAATAAGAAAATTAATCACATTAAAATTATTATTAATATCCTAAACTATTTTAGGATTAATTAAATAAAATTTTCTGGCTTAAAAAACTCATTATTTTATAAAAACTATTTTTCTACATATTATATAATTAAACCATTTAATTAAATCTTAATCCTATCAGGATATGACAAAACTAAAAAAGTTTGAATTAAACATTTTAATTCAATCATAATCTAATTAGCGAAATTAATTTTATAATTAATTTAATTTATAATTTTCATATAAAATCATTATTTTATATATGGAAGGGTAAAATCATAATTTCAACCTCAAATATACCTAAGATTAATTAGATATAAATTATAGTAGAATCATAATTCTACCCTTAAAAACCCTAAACAAAGCTTAAAGGTAAAAGTGACAGTTCTATATTCCTTGTGCTTTATTATATATACTCCTTTAGATATATATATATAGTATCATTATATAGGAATTCTAATAATTTTAAATGATCTTTCTGTTTAATATATCTTTCTAACAATATAATATAGTGATAATAAGTAAAAAGATTAATATAATAATAAATAAATAATACATACAATTTTTAAATCAAGGTGCCTATTCTATGACAATTCTCAACAACTTACCTTTTATTTTGTGCCTTTAGTGGGCTTAGTATTTTTGGAAATCACAATGGCTTCTTTATCTCTTCATGTTAAAAAAAACAAGATTTTTTAAATTTGATGGGAGCAAATTTCATCTATTTTTTTCAAGACTTAGACTTGGATAATAATACAGATATCTATTCAATATAATATGGTATAACTTGTGGCTTCTTTCAAACAGAAAAGAAAAGACAGGTATAAACATAAATATGATATATGAGTAAATAAGCTATTTGAAAATAAGTCACGATTCAGGCAGATATTTGAAATAAATGCAAAACCTATATATGTATGGATAAGGGATAATATGAGGGGGCTCTGATTATTTTACTTTTAGATCTAATGAATTGCTTTGAAATATTCTCAACAGAATAATGCAAGTTGATGAAAGTTCATCTGGAAACAAAAAAACATAAAGTAAAATTTGTTTTGGCCGATTCCCCACTTCTAATAAAATGCAACTAGATCTAGTATGAGTTGGCGAGTAGAACATATATGGATAGAACTTATAGTGGGGTCTCAAAAAATAAATAATTCATATTAGGCTATTATACTTTTTTAGGTTCATTGGGGTTTTTATTGATTGAAATTTTGAGTTATCTTGACAGAAATTTGATATCTTTATTCCCTTTTCAGCAAATCCTTTTTTTTTTCCACAAGGGATTGTGATGTCTTTTTATGGGCGTGTTGGTTTGTTTATTAACTCTTATTTGTGTTGCACGATATTGTGGAATGTAGGAAATGGTTATGATTGATTTGATAGAAAAGAACGAAATAATATGTATTTTTCATTGGCAATTTATAGGAAAAAATTGTCGCATCATACTCCGACTCTTTATGAGAGATATTTAATCTATCAGAATAGAAGTTAAAGAGGGTTTTTATGCTCGACGTGTCCTTTATATAGAAAGCAGAGGCCAGGGGGCAATTCCTTTGACTCATACTAATGAGAATTTGACTTCACGAGAAATTGAGCAAAAAGCAGCAGAATTGGCCTATTTTTTGCATGTACCAATTCGAAGTATTTTGAAATAAATCAAAGCTCTTTTCTTAGCAAGAGGTAAAAAACCAAAAATCCTCTTTGTTTTCTTTCTATAACATAATTTAACTGAAATTTATTCATAAAACTAATGAACCGAAAAAGACGTGTATTATATATATATATATATATATATATATATATATATAAAACATAAAAACTTAAAAACAAAACTTTTTTTTATCCGCCAGCTATTTTTTATGCGTATGTAAATTCACAAAATTCAAGGAATAATAAAAAAGATGGAATATATTTGCAGGTTCAAAGCTTTTTATTCTAAATTCTAATATTAGAATAGGACTTATGCTTGATAGAAATATTAGATCATATAAAGTTGATGAATGAAGCGGATTCATAAAAAATTCGTATATGCAAAAATGGAAAAAAAAAACAAGAAGAAAAGCATTCATTCCCTTTCTATATCTTACATCTATAGTATTTTTCTCCTGGTGGGTCTCTTTTTCATTTAATAAAAGTTTGGGATCCTGGAATACTAGTAAATCTGAAACTTTTTTAAATGATATTAAGAAAAGAGTGTTTTAGAAAAATTAATAAAATTTGAGGAACATTTCCTGTTGGACAAAATGATAAAGGAATATCCTGAAATACTTTTACAAACATTTCGTATCGAAATCCATAAAGAAAAGATCCAATTGATCAAGATGCACAACAGAAATCATATAGATACGATTTTGTACTTCTTGACAAAATGGTTAATCTTTTTTAGTTAATAAAGAACGTTATATTCTTAATTCTTGGGTTCAAGAATTCATATATAACTTAAGTGATACGATAAAAATCCTTTTTATTCTTTTATTAATCGTCTTATGTATAAGATTCCATTCACCTCATAGTTGGGAACTAATGATTAGCTCTTTCTACAAGGATTTTGGATTTCTCATAATGATCAAATTATATCTGGACTTGTTTCCACCTTTCCAGTCATTTTTATATAATTTTTAAATATTGAATTTTTTTTATTTAAATCGTGTATCTCCATCACTTGTAGTGATTTATTATTCAATGAATGACTAAAAAATGATCCACTAATCCAATTAAAATGTTTTTTATTTTGTCCATAAGTAAAATAAAACATTCAAAATTTTACTTTTTTTATATACTTATTTGTTCTATACATCCAAGAGAATCAGATTCCTCCTATATTTTAGTAAAAAAAATTCAGTAACTAACAACATCATAGATAGGGAACTATCCTAGCAACCTATCTAATTTTATTGTAGAAATTTTCTAGATCAACGAATGGATCATGCAAACTAGAAAGACCCTCTCTTAGATAAAGAAAAAGATTACTCGCTCCATTTCTGTATCGTTCATGATATATTTAATAACTGAGGCATACATTTCAAATGCATATCCCATTTTTGCACAGCAGAGTTATAAAAATCCACACGAAGCAATTGGTCGTATTGTATGCATGAATTCTCATTTAGCTAATAAGCACGTGGGTATTAAGGTTCCACAAACAGTACTTCTTGATATTGTATTTGAAGCAGTTGTTTGGATTCCTTATGATATGCAACTAAAACAAGTTCTTGCTAATGGTGAAAAAGGAGCTTTGAAAGTGGGGGCCGCTCTTATTTTACCTGAGGGGTTTGAGTTAGCCCCTCCTGATCATATTTCGCTAGAGATGAAAGAAAAGATAGGTAATCTCTCATTTCAGAGTTATTGACCTGCTAAAAAAAATATTCTAATGATAGGTCTCATTCCTAGTAAAAAATATAGTGACATCATTTTTTCTATTCTTTCCTTGGACCCTGTTGCTAAGAAGGATGCTCTCTTCTAAAAATATCCCATTTATGTAGGCGGAAATAGGAGAGCAGGTCTAATTTATCCCGACAGGAGCAAGAGTAATAATACAATTTATAATGCTACAACAATGGGTATAATAAGCAAAATCATAATACAAGAAAGGAAGGGTATGAAATAACTATAACAAATGGCCAAAAAGGGCGTCAAGTGATTGATAGTATTACTTAGGACTAGAACTTCTTATTTCAGAAGGTGAATCCATCAAACTCGATCAACCATTAACAAGTAATCCTAATATGGGCAGATTTGATTAGGGCGAGGCAAAAATAGTACTTCAAGACTCGTTACGTGTCCAAGGCTTTTTGTTCTTCTTGGCATCTGTTATTTTGACATAAATCTTTTTTGTTCTTAAAAATAAACAATTTAAAAAGGTTAATTGTCCTAAATGAATTTCTAGATTGCGAATTTATTAACATCAAGTTCTTATATTTTCTTAATTTCTTAAAAAGAACACAATTTTTGTTAAAATTCTGTATGATAAAAAAAAAATTATGAAAAGACTTTTGTTTGGCTTTTGTTTATATTTTTTTTATTTCAAATTAGAGGAATTACTTGTACCACATTTTTATATTTAGTATGTATATTGATAAAAAGACTATTTGACTTTATCCTCTCTTTTCAAATCTAAATTAGAGTGGTGGGATTATGTCACCATTCACAGATTTAGCTGTGATACAATGTATCTATAGCTTTTTTCTATTCTTATAGAATCAAATTCAACTAAATACTGAGACCAAGCATAAGATAACTAAGTGGAAAAGAAAAGGTTAAATGAAGGAAACAAAATATTATAAGGGATATTTTTCTATCTGTCTTTTTAGTCTTTGACACAAGGAAGGGAATTTTCCACCTCCCTTTGCTTGTGTTGAAATAATAATGATTCTTAATAACATTTATCAAAGATTCCTATTCTTTATTTCTAATTTTTCCAAGTTTATTGTAAACTATTTTTTTTATACGTATAAATTATACATATAAATTCAATTTTTTAGATAAAAAATAACAAAAAAGAAAGGAAATTTTTTTGAGCTAATGGTTCTTCAATGAACTTATAAATTTTTTTTAGATACCAAAACAAATAAAATAATAAATAGAGTAAGGTTTAATTAGTATAGAAAAATTGGCATGATATTGGATCGACAAAAAAACATGTGTGTGTGTGTGTGTGTGACAAAGAGAGAGATCCAGGAAAAGAAAATTAAGCAATTCCTTTTTTCTTCTAACAATATTGATGGATAAGATACTATTGAGGAAAAAATATCCTGAATAAATTAATGAAGTTACTTTTTTACAAACACCACTTAGAAAAAAGTGTAATGAAATTTTTTTAAATATTTAAAATATTAGAAGAATGTAATCCATAAAATGGAATTTTTTTTTGTCATTTATACAAATAAAATGTTATGATTGTTAAGAACTTAGCAATGCCCCCTTTTTTTCTATCTAATTCGATGGGGATGTCGTTGAGTTCTTACGCTTTCATGTCTACAACTTAGTTCATCTTATTACTATAGGGATGAACCCAAGTCAGAATACGAGCCATAAAAGAAAATACATATTAAATTGATCATAGAAATACCAGTTACAATACCTATTATCCAAAGAGGAATCCTTCTAGTAGTATCGGTCATTTATCCCACTTCCCTCCATATTTAATCAAATGGTCCTGCTAGAGACATGCACAGTTATAGATAATTATGTGATGATATCCTTTCAATAAGATAAGAGAATTTTTGCTCTTATTTATTATTCTAATACCGTTTTTTTCTATTTTAATTTTTAATTAAATATGAATTAAATAAATAATTAGAAAATAAAACAGCAAGTACACAAAGTCGTAATAACTCTCAGTAGAAATGGTACGATACAATTCAACATTTTGTTTGTTCGGGTTTAATTGTGTCATAGTTCCATAATTAATTCAAATTAGGCTTATCGTTGGATAAACTGCATTGTTGATATTGACAAAAAAAATGCTAGTTCGTAAACAACAAGCCATCACACTGTAAAAATTAGATAGGTTCGATCTATAGTCATTAGGCCCTCCTAACCTAAAAATATCTACTAAATTCATCAAGTTGTTCCAAAGAAACAAAACTACAAGTTATTAAGGGAATTCCTTGTCGGCTCTCTATAAAATATTCATTTGGATAAGGGCTTTCAAATACATCATAAGCTAAACCTATGCTGACGAATAACCAACCTGCAATGAATAGGGAATGTATAGTAATGCTATGAAAGATCCAATATCGAATACTGGTAATAATATTAGCAAAAGAACATTTTTTTATGCTTCCAGACATGCGAGCTCCATATATTCTAATACAGTTCCAATGATCGATTTTGTAAAATACAAGATTAGTAAATCAAAATTCACTGAAAATTAATTTTATAAGATCGTCAATATCATACCGAGGGTTTCAGTGGTGACGCCATTGTTGGTAGCTGTTGCAACCATCTAAAAATATATTTTGAAAATTCAATGATGGATTTCGGTCAGATGTAAAAAATTCAGCATGATTTGACCGGAATAGTAGCAAGATTTTTTTTAATTTTTAAATCATGAGATAAAAAATTAATTTTTGGGAAAAATAATCTTTTGCACATAAAATTAATTCACAATTAACACAATACCAATTAAAACAAACAATCAACAACCCTAATTGTTTAACAAAGGCTCCACTACCACTGTTGGGTTCCTGAATTTCATACACGCAGCAGAAATAATAAAACAAAATTATTCGGGAGTCCTTAGGATCCCTTTAGACAGATCTATAGTTGTTTAGGGATTTAAAACCTGAAGATCTGATCTTCTTCGACTTTGAATAATTCTTTAAAGGTTAGGTTGTCATAAACCACAAGTCGTCCAATTTTCGAATCTCCAATTGTAATCCACACGAACTATTAGCGAGAAATCTCCTATATCCCTATTAAGGAGAGAGAGATTGTTATGCCTAGAGTGCTAGCTCTCTATTCTATGACTTACATAATTTTTCTGTCTAACAAACGACCACACAAAAATAAAAGGCTATTTATAGAGAAATCTAAAAAACCTTATAAATTGAAAAAAAATATCAATTTGCCTATTGAATAATATCCATATATTAATTCAGGAAAGTTTTTGAAATTAACTCAGGAAAGTTTTTGAAATTAACTCAATCATGTCCTTACTTGATTTTCTAGGTCTATAAATATAATCCTTGTATTAATTATATTTTAGTCCTTAATTTTTAAAATATATTTTAATCAAGTCATACTTAGTTAAATCATTCCAATTTAATTTCTAACTAATGGTTCTTAATGTGTGTGATTTGTTAGATTCCTAATATGTTGGCCCAAATATCAATTCTAATTCTAATTAAATAGAATTAAATAAATTAAACAATTTAATTTATTATCAATTCAACAATTGATTAATTTATCTTTGAAGATCAATTGCATCGTCTAGCAATGTGTCATGATCCCCTAAATATTAGAAAAGTAATTAGTGGTTTAACTTAACCTTTCAGTGACCAGTTTCTCAGTGTAATTAATATTCTTTTATCAATAATGTTCTGATTTAACATTAAAACATGGAGTATGTCTAACATGTTAAATCATGTTTGTTCTTTACATAATAATCATTGATCGTTTAAATAAGATTTGAAATTCTTTTTAAATCTCATTCCACCTTAATTAAGGATTTCTCAATCAATATTAGTTGAGAACAGATAGAATATTTTCTCTAATTCACCTAAGGTGATGAATCCTCTATTGATCACTTAAATACCTTCATATAGTTCATGTTATATCTAATGTCTGCCCCTTTGTTACCTCAATTAAGATAACATGTAACAAGTTCAAAGCATAAAACTCTCTATATAAAATAACTTGGTGATCTTGAGTCTAAGGATCACTTATACAACTATTACGTGAGCTTTTTCATAGATATATGTGATTTTTCTATAGGGTCAATTTAGTGTATATGTCTTATGACAAACACCTATTTCTAAATATTTCTTATACCTAAACTTGTGAGAATAATTGCTTCTTTTTATAAATGAAAAAACATAATATGTATCAGTTTATACGACTCTAATAAATCTCTAGTATTTAAGATAGCATTGACTAGGAATATTTTAGAAATAATATTTTGACGCAATAAGAATCTTATAATTATAATAACTTTATAATTTCCTCCGAAATTTTTTTTCTCACAAAGATTTTATATTTACTTTAAATTTATAAATTAAATATTAAATTCATTAATCTAATATTATATAAATATTAAAAATAAATTAATTTTTATTATTAATAAATAGATATTTACATAAATAATGTAACTAATTAACAACTTGCAACACTAAAAAATTATTTTCATGTCACGAGAGAACATGTTCTTATCAACATGTGCATGAATGAGTTATAGAAAAAAGACTCGTGGGAGTAAAAAGATTGTCCTTTGTTGACTGGTCATGCAAGGAGATGTGAATCAAGGATGGTGGGACCTCTAATCAAGAAGGTGGCTGAGGTTTAAGACGTAGAATGCGTTATGTTTTTAAATAATTTTTAAAATTTTATTTTTTATTTTTTTTTTGTTAAAATTTAATATAATTTATAAAAAATAAAAAAACACATATATTTTTATTATTGACATACATTTTAAAAAAATATATATATATATATTTTAAAAAATAAAAAAATATCACTAATATATATTTTTTAATATAAAAAATTATTTAAAAAATAACCATTATATTCTTTCGGATCCCTCAAAAGAAAGATCCTTTTATACTTTTTTTTTTTTCCCTCATGTCTGTTTCAATTCAGGGACAGTATGCACACGTGTTTAAAGGCCAGCCTCCAGTCCAACAGTCTGGTTACGAGTTACGCGTGGAACCCCTCTCCATCTTTATCTTCTATTACGTGTCCTTCTCTTATTCATAAGTTTCATTGTCTGTCAATTAACACTCGAGTTAGTTTACTGTGTAACCCTTCTTACTTTAGTTACCACGAGATCTCTTTATCTCTCGTCACATTACCAAAACATTGTGGCGGGAAGCACCTTTACTTTTTTTTCTTTTTTAATTTTTGAACTTTTTTCTTCCTATTCTAAAATTTAATTCGATAAAATTAAACTCTTTTTTTATTATTATTTTAATTGCATTTTTTTTCTTTTAATTTCATTATCATGCTTTGAAGAACAATTATTCAGGTTGTCTTATAATAAGTAAATAG
>Ga0325402_1007371_pt1 | contig 10441 bp, 6 predicted proteins | sample PopdelMetagenome_22_FD_207212 | JGI IMG/M metagenome (GOLD analysis project Ga0325402, IMG submission 207212) | Populus deltoides microbial communities from Bellville, Georgia, United States - Xylem-PdKOR-R3 | ecosystem: Host-associated > Plants > Phyllosphere > Stem > Wood/Secondary xylem... | reverse complement strand
CTATCGAAACATTAAAAGAAACTTCATTACTAAAAAGCACATCAATTATTATAAAAAACCCAAATAAAAACAATAAATACATATGTAAAATAAGAGACTTAATGATACTTTTGATGCACAATCAGTTATCATTGTAAATCTTGGGTATACCCCTTATAATGTTTGTATCTTCTTCTTTTAATACATACATCAACTTACAAAAAAAAAAAATCTTGCCTAGGATGCTTAATACAACTCAGATTCAATTTTATCACAAGAGTATCATAAGCTACATTAGCACAACTACCTCCATCAATTATCATCGAGTGTGAAATATGTTTTCTGTTGTTGATCGACATCATCTTCTTTGATTTGGATGTTCAGTGCAAACCTTATAACCAAGGCCTCCCCTTCAAGGAAATTTCATTCATTATTTTACCTATTATTTAAAAGAACATTTATCAATTAAGGAAAATGTTTACTAGTCAACAAAAGATGCTAGGGGGGCTACCAGATCTGATTTCCTAAACTAGGAAGGATTAATTAATGATTTCCTAGATTTAATACGATCTAAGTAATGTCAGATTTGAATTTTAATGTAAAATTTCCTACCATCCAGTTTGATGCTATTGAGCATAACTCCGAATTAAATTGTTGGATTGAGTTGAAACTTTACTAGCAAATTTAAGAGGTATGTCTCTATGTTAGGGTACAAATTTAGATGCATCAAAGTTTGAAATGGACTTGCAATATAGGTTAGAATAAGCTGTAAAAAATTTGTTATTTACTTCTTTTTTACTTATAGACTTCCTATTTAACAAAGATCCTTTTCCTACAAGGATGTGGGAGCTTGTTTTGAGAATTTCATAGTTCCACAAGGATCTTTAATGGGATACAACATTATTTTCAAGTGTGGAAATGATTCATTAATGTTTTAGAATCCTTTTCTTATAAGGATTACTTATTCATCCTAACTAAACTAGAAAAGGACGCTGGTGGTATTTAATGACAAATTAATTATTATTATTATTTTCTTTCATGTTTGAGCTTAATTTAAACTTTGTTTTCAGCTAGGATCCAAAGCTTGTTTGGATTAGAGTTTGGGCTTACTAGTAAAGGTTTTGGGTCAGTTTTTGTATGTGGATAAAAAACTGAAGCCCACAAGGGTAGATCCAATATGATTAATTTTTTAGAACTATTTAAATACTTGTAAGCCTAAATTTCAGCAGCCATCAATGAATATTACTTCTGAATTTTTCAGTTTTAACATGTGAGTGATTCTTATATTCTTCAGTTCTTGAACGAGCTGAATCTGACTTATCGAAGACTATCTGCCTTCGTGGTGTCATTCTACTTCATTCCAATACTTTTGGTGCCTTGAGTTAGATTTCCATTGTGTCACGCTCCTATCAGACCTGTTTCAGCTTTCCAGGATCAGATCTCAATATTGATTGTGGGTTGCAAACCACGTGATCACGAGATTTACATCAGTTGGTATCAGAACTAGGCTTTGAAATCAGGTTATATCCTTCTTGTTTTCGTTATCTATTTGTTTTGTGTCAGTTTCTTTTTGTCTATCTTCTTTTTTGTTTTGGGTCAGTATTTGTTTTCTTTCTTGTGTTTATTCTTGTTATTCTGTGGTTTTTTGTGTTCTAATTAGAGGAAAAAAAGAAAAAGAAAGCAATCAGAAAATGCTATTTGGGTTTAGACAGGTTTCTAACACATCTTGAGACTATCATCACAGTTTCATTTTTACTTGTTTTCTGGTTTTTAATGATTCTTGAATCAATCACACACACACACACACACTCACACACACATATTGATGCGAATCTCGTGATCACATGGTCACCCAACCCACGCAAAGACACCAATTCCTAGAAACCAAGTAAATCAGGTTTGATAAGAGTGTGACATAAAGATAACTTGTACCTAAGTACCAACACTATTGGAAACGGAGACCCCCACCCAACGAATATTGATTCGCGAACGAGAAGTATAAGGATGACGCCACGAAGACAGTTGTTCTTCGATAAGTCGTTTTTAGTTCTTTAGAGAACCAAGGAAGATTATCCCACCAACACACAATAAGTGCAGCAAAGAAGTTAATTAATCTGAAAATTGCGTAACCTTACATGTTTGGTTATGCCTTTATTTATACTGATTCTAGACTTATAGAAACCCTAATGGACCCCCCTTAGGTGGACTTATATGAAACCCAGTTACAATTGACCGAAATAAGTAATAATAACCCAAAAACTAAGAAGAAAATAATAAAAATAATAAAAATCTGAAAGTTATCATGCTAAATATGCTAGAATCAGATTTGTCACCCTTAAGAAGTCTTAAATAAACTAGGAAAAATCTGTGTTGCTGCCCCCCCTTTGATGTCCTTGATTAGCTTGGATTTTTTTGTTTAACTTGGACAAATAAGAAAACAAATTTCCTTCTTTGTTGCTGATTTAATTACTTTCCTTCCTAAGTTAAGAGAAGTATTAAATAGTCCTCCCCTCTTTAGGAATAAGATATGGTTCCTTAATTTAAGATCTCTATCACGATTAGGTTGAGATTTAGATTTACCTTTCCCATCCGTATGAGTATCCTTTTTGGCCATAGGTGGTTCGACCTTCGCATAAGGCTTTGGTTGGACAGCCCCCTCTCTCTTTAACTTCAGCCTCCATGTTGAGAATGATGAAGCTGAATTGGTCTGAAAACATGTACTACCCCTTTATTTGCCTCTCCACCTTTGTTGCTATATGGACCATGTCCTCCAATTCTACACAATGTTGTAATTCTATAACATTTGCAGTGTCCCTATTCAGTCCATTTAGAAATCTAGCCATAGTAGCTTCCTGATCCTCAATCACATTGGCCCGAATCATGGCGATCTCTATCTCCCTGAAATACTCATCCACGGACCTAGAACCCTGAATCAAACCCTGCAATTTCAAATACAAATCTCTATAATAGTTGTTAGGCAAAATCGCCGTCTCATCAACACTTTCATCTCCTCCCACGACGCTACCGACCTCTCTCCACTCCTCCTTCTACTAATGATGTGCCGTGAATGATTCGAAAATCGGCAACAATGAATCTGACAAAAATGGATGAAGGATGGGTCTAGTTGTGTTGTCTTTCTTTTGGTGTTTAGGCTGGATTATAGTGATTTCAAGGTAAATAAGATGGAGGATAGACTAGAATGTTACTTTGATAAGTCGATCTGGACGCCACAAAGATCAATCTAGGATTTCGACGCCACACTCTTTGGGATTGAAGAGTGATAAGTCAGGTAGGGTTCTTCACAAAATCAATTTGGAAGAACAACTCTTAATTCTGTGAATTAAGTTTCAAATCTTGGCCAAAAGTTCTTTTTTACATATTCTGATACTATATTTATAATTGGAACATCCCTCCAAAGTAAGGAATAATTCAACATGGTAGAAGTCAAGCCCAAAAAATAGACTTTGACAAACTAACCTAGACAAATTAACTAGCACACGTTTTTTGACCTTTCTAACATAAACAGACCAAATTTAAAACAACCATATCTTCTTCTACAAAAGTCCAATGCAATCATGGTTGGACAATCTAGAAAGAACACGTTCTGAACTTGAAATCCACCTAGATTAGTCTTGTTTTCACATGCAATGGATGACTTCAAATTCGGGTTCAAATTCATTTGTTGTTCTGACCATAAACAGCATCAATTCCTTCACTTATTTGCATATCAACTCAAATTCAAGTAGCCCAGCATCAAAAAAAAAATTAAGGGCTTTTCTCATCTCCAAGTTCCAATTGTAGGCAAATAAACATCCTTGAACCAATTTCAAACTGATTGCTAATTTTTAACTTTGACGCAGCTTCAATCATTCCAATTTGACTCGTCAAGGCCCTTTGTAGTTGTTTCGCTCTCGCTCTTGTCATTGGACCATCTGAATCCTCTTGCACATTAGTTTTAGCTTTACAAGATGGATTATAATTCCCATAATGCACATCAACTAATAACATTTTGATCCCACCAAATCAGTGCATAATCCATGAATTAGATGACTACCAATTTCACTTTCTTCGCCTCCGAATAGTTATGGCAATCAAAAATCCAATCCACCTTTTTCTCCCACTCCAAATATGCCTTAGGATCGTTTTTACCTTGAAAAGAAGGTATTTTCAGTTTGATAGCATCCAAATCACCATCTAAATCAACATGTCCCTCAACACTACAAAAATTTTCCCTTTGGCTGAATTGGCCCCTAGTTCTATTCCCATAATCCCTTCGGTTTCTAGGATATCGAAAACCTTCCCGATGGCCAATAGCCTCATCCTCAAAACCACCATCACCAATATCATCAACGGCCTCCTCAAAATCAGCCCATCTTGGCCTTTCGGCCCTAATGACATTGTTTGCTTTCGGTTCAGCCCCACGCTTCCTATCATTTTGGGTGCTTGTACCAGCCTCGTTATCACGTTTCTCCACCCTATTAAGTCTGTCACACACATTTCCCATCACAAAATTCATCCTCTCCATCATCTACGTCATCGCTGCTTGCATTTGGAATGTAAGTCCTTCGGGATGGGGTGGTGTGTTGTTTTTATCTGACATGATAGTACCTCCAAAAATTGGTTAGTGGTAAAAAAAAAATTTTCCTCACGTCGCTCGTGTTTCGCTCAAACACTCTTAATATCCTCACACGCTTACACCTCTCGTCTCACCTTCTTGTGGTTCTTGCGATACTGAAACCAACACCAAATAAAACCAACTTGGTAGCACAATCCAAATATGTATATATACCAAAAAAAACAAGCAAAACAAAACTATGATGATAGTCTCGCGAGTAGCAAGCGAGTCTATCTGAAATATAAACGAAACTGAAGACTCGAATAAAAACAGAAACAAAAATATGCAAAATGATGAAACTACACCCAAATATGTTGGATATGATGAAGATAAACTACAAGAAATGAAAACAACAGAAAGAAAGCGAATTTCAAAAATTGATGCAAAACAGAGTCGTTGTGAATCAGACCTGAATTTGAAACCCAAAGCAAAAGATATCCAATTGACCCTAAAATCAAAATGTGATGCAATTAAGACCTCAGTAATCAGATTCTCAAATTTGAGCTAATTCTGAGTTGATTTGATCCAATTTTCCCTTATTTAGTTTTCTGCGGCAGAATCCAATAAACGTCTTTTTGAACGATTTTTTTTTGCTTTTCTCTTTTCTCTTTTTTTTTTAATGCTATTAATATATTTTGAAAAATAATAGAATGAAATAGCTAATTTTTTTTATTTTTTTTATATGCTGCAAAATCGAGAAGAAGAAATTGGGCATTAAGGAATTTTTGCGAAAACAACAAGAAACAAAAATTTCAATAGGATATAACCTGATTAATGGAGCCAAGCTCTTATACCAAATGATGCGAACCTCATGATCACGTAACCCACACGCAAAGACACCAATTCCCGGAAAGCCAAGTAAATCAGGTTTGATAGGAGTGTGACACAAAGATAACTTGTACCTAGGCACCAGCACTATTGGAAATGGAGATCCCCACCCAACAAATATTGATTCGCGAACGAGAAGTATAAGGATGATGCCACGAAGACAGTTGCTCTTCGATAAGTCGTTTTAAGTTCTTTAGAGAACCAAGGAAGGAGATTATCCCACCAACACACAATAAGTGCACCAAAGAAGTTTTTTGATCTGAAAATTGCGTAACCTTACATGTTTGGTTATGCCTTTATTTATACTGATTCTAGACTTAAAAAAACCCTAATGGACCCCCCTTAGGTGGACTTATATGAAGCCAACTTACAATTGACCCAAATAAGTAATAATAACCCAAAAGCTAAGAAGAAAATAATAAAAATCCAAAAATTATCATGCTAAATATGCTAGAATCAGATTTGTCACCCTTAAGAAGTCTTAAATAAACTAGGAAAAATCTGATTTGGAAAATGTGTGTTGCTGCCCCCCTTGATATCCTTGATTAACTTGAATTTCCTTGTTTAACTTGGACAAATAAGAAATCAAATTTCCTCCTTTGTTGCTGATTTAATTACTTTCCTTCCTAAGCTAGGAAAAGCATTAAATAGTCCTCCCCTCTTTAGAAATAAGATATGGCCAACTTACTTACTTAATTAGAAGAATAAATTGCTGATTTTTTTTATCCTTGTAGCATTAGGAAAATAAAAAGCCTAACAGAGCTGGTATTGGGCCTAGCAACCTTCAGAAAGAGAGGAGAAAAATGTTACAATGATGATATACGAAATAGAACGGCTACTACTTTCATCCAAAGTTGTTGGCGACGACGATTATTGGCAAGGAAAGAACTCTAAAAGCTTCAAAAAGAGGCTAAGGAATTGTCCATTCAACTTGTTGGTGATTTGAGGACGAATCATCTTGAAGAGAGAGGGAATGATACGATCCAAGCAAACTCAAATTCGGATTCTAACATAAAATGTGCAATTGTCCAGTTTTACAGCAACTATCATATTTCTCAATCTGACTGTTGGATCGGTCTGAAAGTTTACGTGAAATCTCTTTACATATTTTCCTACCTAAGGTTAAACTTGCAAACCAATCGGAGTTCGGGAAAGCATCACAATACGAGTCAACAGAGGCTGTATGAATTTTGTTATTTACTTCCTTTTAACTATTGAACTTCCTATTTGGCAAGGATCCTTTTCATACAAGGATATGACAATTTGTTTTGGGAATCTCCTAGCTCTACAAGAATCTTTAATGGGTTGCAACATAGTTTTCAAGTGTGGCAATAATTCATAAATGTTTCAAAATCCTTTTCTTACAATGATTCCTTATTCATCCTAGCTAAAACAAGGAAAAAAGACTTCAGAATAAATTTTACCTTCAAATCAGATTTCCTAGTTTATTTTGGACTTCTTAAGGGTGACAAATTTGATTCTAGTATATTTAGGAAAATTATTTTTGGATTTTTATTATTTTATTCTTAGTGTTTGGGTTATTATTACCTATTTTGTCAATTGTAAGTGGGCCTCATATAAGTCCACATAAGAGGGGTCCGTTAGGGTTTCTTTAAGTCTAGAGTTAGTATAAATAAAGGCATAACCAAACATGTAAGGTTACACAATTTTCAGATCAATAAAATTTTTTGTCATACTTGTTGTGTGTTGGTGGGATAATCTCCCTTTCTTAGTGAGAAAGAACTAAAAATAACTTATCGAAGAACAACTAGCTTCGTGGCGTCATCCTTATATTTCTCGTTCGCAAATCAATATTAATTGGGTGGAGGTTTTCCGTTTCCAATAATACTGATGCCTAGGTATAAGTTATCTTTGTGTCATACTCCTATCAAACCTGATTTACTTGGCTTTCCTGGAATTGGTATCTTTGCTTGTGGGCTGCGTGACCACGTGATCACGAGGTTCGCATCACATCTATTTCACGGCAATATATCAAAACATATCATAATTAACTAAAAATTGATATTCTAGTTATTTAGTATGAAATCACACCAAATATCAAGTTGCATGTTATTTGGACATGATTGGGCCTAGGTTCTAAATTGGGTTTTAAAGTGGTTGTTTTGCGTCCATATATCAATTGAACTTGGAATCAGCTCAAAACTTATATTCTGTTTTTTGGGGTCCTAATCAGAAATTATATTAAATTTTATGTCATTTAGATATTGTTTTCTTTAGGTTCTAGAATCAAATTTTCTCTTGTCGTAACGGGTATGTTTTGCGTTAGCTTTCAAAACTTGTTTTGTTTCTGTTGATTTCATTCCTGCCAATATATTATCATCATATTTGGGATATTTTAGCTGTTGTTTGAGTTATTTTCATCACTTTCACAAATGTTTGTTTTCGAGTAGTTATGGTCCAAACAAAAGTAAGATTTGCAATTTCGACTCTAAATTAGTGTTCTTCCTGTCGTAAAATCGATTCTTGTTGTGTCTTTGCTTCTTCTTCATGTTTTTTTTCTTCTATTTGTGTCATGTATTCAGCAAAGGAGAGGGAATAGAGGAGGATTCTAGCTCAAGGATGCAAAAAACAAAAACATGGTTTGGGCGTTTTAGAATGAGATGTTGATAAGTGTAGAAGATTATTCTATGATCTTCAAGCTTCATGGAAAAAGCAGGTACAACGCCAAAAGAATGAAAGACGAAGGAGGGTTGCTGTGGTTATCATTCAAAAATGGTTAGTACGACATGCTTATATGAAATTCTTAACAATCACTACTTCCATATAATGTTGTTGTATAAAGGTGTTAGCAATAAGGGAATTTCAAAAGTTTAATAAGGGAATTTCAAAGGTTTAAACAAGAGACTAATGAAGTCGCTACTAATCTTATTCAAGATTCGAGGGAAAATCTTATTGAAGAGATAGGGAATGATACGGTTTAGGTTTAGCCTTGGATTCCTTATAGTAAGCATGTAGTTATGTGTTTGAAATTGGTTGTTGATAGAGTTTAGTATATGGTTCAGCTTTGGGTTTTTCATGTTGGATCTCTACCTAGGGATGCATTCGGTCATATTAAGGTTTTATGGATGATGGGTTCGGCACAATTCTTTTGGTGGGTAATTCGGATAGATTAGGACAGGCTATGCATAAAATGCTTTTGGGTAGCAAAGAAAGTTTATTTAAAGTGTATTTTGGGTCTAGTTTGGTCCCTATTAATGAATATAAGTTTGGGCCACAGGGGGTTCAAAGTTGACTTGGGTTAGTTAAGATGTTAGGATTAAGTCAAATTTGTTTGGGATTGATTTTCTAATTCTATAAGGACTTAAATGATCAAAATATTCTCCTAAAATTCAAGAAAATTTCGTTAATTATTTTACCTATTATTTAGGAGAATATTTATCAACAAAGGAGGAAGTTTTCTAGTCAACAAAGGATGCTAGGGGGGCTGCCATATCTGATGTCCTAAACTAGAAAGAATTAATTAATGATTCTCCTAGTCTAGGAAGGAAACTAATTGACAGGTATAAAAGAGAGAGATTGATGCGATCCAACCATCAAATGATCCATTGGAGGTTCCAGTTGGTCCAGTTACTAGGCTTAGGGCTAAGAAGTTCAAAGAAGCTTCCAATGGACTTCTTTAAGATTCATAGGCTAAGGTGGACTTCAAAAGGATTTGTAATAATAAAGAGCAAGCCTTGATTAATTTGATTCATGTTCAAAAGTTATCTTATTTAATGATTTTCCTATCTATCTTAGAAAATCTCACCAACTTTCATCCCCTGTTGGCTTTGTTTGCATATTGTTCATTCTTCTTTTCGAATCTCCCTTTGCTCGTCTCCAGGTGTAGGCGTTGTGATCGAGTTGGTTATAGTCTTGTTGCCTTAGGGCAAGTCTTCCATTGTGATAAGCTCATTCAAGTCTCAACAAACTTAGCTTAGATTGATCTTGGGGTTGCGAATTCCATTAAATTCCACTAGGGTTCCCATCAGTGATAAGTTTTTTATGATGAAAAGCAGAACATGATGAATTTTTAAAATAAACTTGTGTTTTGCGTGATGCAACACATTACCTTCACTGGGACAAAGATCAAATATGATTTATCAAGGTATAACTGACCTTGTGGTGTCATTCTACTTTATTCTAATAGTGTTGGTGCCTTACGACAGGTTTTCATCGTGTCACACTTCTCAAACCTGATTCTCAACTTTCTTGGAGAAGTATCATATTCGTTGGGAGTTGCTTGACCATATGATCAAGAGGTTCCCATCATATTTTATTTCCTTCTTGATGCGAATCTCGTGATCACGTGGTCACGCAACCCACATACAAAGACATTAATTCCTGGAAAGCCTAGTAAATCAAGTTTGATAGGAGTGTGACACAAAGATAACTTTTACCTAGGCACCAGCACTATTGAAAACGAAAAAACCCCACCTAACAAATATTGATTCCCCGAAGTATAAGGATGACACCATGAAGCCAGTTATTCTTCGATAAGTCATTTTTTAGTTCTTTAGAGAATCAAGGAATGTAGATTATCCCACCAACACACAACAAGTGCAACAAACAAGAAGTTTTATTAAAATGAATTGTGTACCCTTTCATGTTTGGTTATGCCTTTTTTATATTAACTATAGACTTAAAGAAACCCTAATGGACCCCCCATTAGGTGAACTTATATGAAGCCCACTGAATATAAGATGAAAGAAGACGAAAATAAGTAATAAGTAATAATAACCCAAAAAATAAGACGAAAATAATAAAAAGAATAAAAATCCAAAAATTACCATCCTAAATACACTGTAGCTGAGTTATGCAGCTACAGTGTATCATGTATGGCAAGAATGGAATGCAAGGATCTTTGCTGGACTGTCTAGAACTTTGAATTTGGTTTTTAATCAAATCGAATGTATCATTCGTGATAAGCTTGATTTGATGAGGAATGTCGTACCAACAAATGAAAACAAAAGGATCCAACGAGCTTGGAGGGTGAATACCATAGATTCTTAATTTGTTAGT
>Ga0325402_1007369_pt1 | contig 10442 bp, 3 predicted proteins | sample PopdelMetagenome_22_FD_207212 | JGI IMG/M metagenome (GOLD analysis project Ga0325402, IMG submission 207212) | Populus deltoides microbial communities from Bellville, Georgia, United States - Xylem-PdKOR-R3 | ecosystem: Host-associated > Plants > Phyllosphere > Stem > Wood/Secondary xylem... | reverse complement strand
ATCGTTTTTTTTGCTCACCCCTAACATATATATATATATATATATATATATATATATATATCAAGAAATCAGCATTCAAACGTGGATATATGCTTCACACTTCAAAAAATTAAAACCAGGTGTCTTGAGATTTACCAAATAATACAAACGTGGATTTAGGTAATTTTTATTTTCAAATAATTTTTAAAAATACTGAAAAAATATTAAATTGATAATTTTTTATATAGTTTTAACGTGTAAATAACAAAAATAAATAAATAAAATCTGGAAAAGAGATCATTTTGACGTGAGAAACAAAATATTAAATTGATATTCTTTTATGTTTTTCGAGTTTTAATGTAAAAGAAAATCATTTAGATGAGTGGTTGAACAAATGAAATGGGAAAGACGTAATTTTAATTGATTTCAAGATCACGAAAATCAAACCATCCAGGACAGGGAAACAAAACAGGTTCGTGCAAGTTCCAGAACAGTCAAGTTTAAACCAAAATATTAATATCTAAGACTGATAATTGTCACTTAAAACATGTGCACAAAAAGCTAAGGTTATAATGGATTGAAAACAAAAGGTGTAAGGAATTCTACAAAGTTCATTGCTGCTTCTCTTGACTACAGATACCATAAGCACCGCAGCAACACTGGGTCACATCATTTCTTGTGACTTTCTCACGCATCGGCTTACTTTCTTCTTGAACTCGTCTCTATTCTCTCTCCATTGTTTCTGAAGGTGTTCAATCAAGAAAATGTTAAAATGCTGCAGAGCATTGAACAGAATTACTAGGAAAAAAACTATAGTACGATCCTTATATACGCTCAACAAACAATAAAATGCTGCCCATATTGCTGTTGCTGATACAGAATACGATAAGATGTGTAATAATGCAGATAAAGTGTGCTAATTACAGCAAAGTGAAGCATAATTCCAAAAATGTATCAAACTGATTATGCATGGCAACATTAACAAACTGGAATGCACTGGTGATTTTGAAAAATCTTCTTGTAAGAACAATATTTTTGTGTTTATTTCAAACTTAAAATTTTCTCAGTAAAAAAAAATGGTATGAATAATAGTTGCATGCTTATGTTTATGACAAAATAAATGATATAAAAGATTATACACATACCACAGCACGAATAATAGTTGCATGTTCATGTTTATGATAAAATAAATTATATAAATGATTATACACATACCGCAGCATCAACATTTGCAGGGGATTCGTCATTTGGACTAGAAAGCATTGATATGATGCTTAAAACAATGCTCTCAACCTGCACAAACCAGGACAGTAAATACGACAGGTTAAGGGAAAAAAAGAAGATAAACTCTCAACCAAACAAAAAATAAAGCTCAACACCAAGTAGAGTATTTAGAGGCAATCTGGCCTCTGAACTGTGTTATGCAGTGCTGAGTTGTAAGGTGAAACACATGGAGCTATTTGGCAATCAACTCAATATAATTACATGTTGTGCCTCTAGTTCTTTGCATTCGGAATACATCAGTTGATATTTTCCTTTGGCAAGTGAAATATGTTAAATCTTTTCAACAAAAGTTCTCATAATGTTAACAAGTTGTATTCACTATCGATGAAGACAAAATGATTCCCCCACTCTGCTCGAGTTTAAATCCAGGGTCATATTGTTTACTGATACTACCACCTTTGCTGGCTTCTCCCGAAAGTGAAGAATGGAGAAAGTAAACTTTGAGTCACAAAATTTAAAACCCCCCATCACCTACATGATCTTTTAAACTCAAATTACAAATTTTAATCTTTCCTAAATCAGCCACTCCAGTGTCATATGTTCGATAGGCTAACCAATACTAAGCAACCCCAGCCTAACTGACCTCTACACGCACGACCTTTTAAACTCAAATTATTATATTTGATCTTTTCTAAATCAGCCAGTCCAGTGTCCCATGTTCCATAGGCTAAAAAAAATTAAGCAACCCCAGCCAGAGCAACCTCTTGTAACCTATAGTTGTCCCATGCCAAAAATGCAAGCACATAATCTTAGCTAGAATTCAGCCCCTCATAGCTGAGCTGCTTTTAAGTCTAGCAGTCATCTCAATTTTCTGTTCTTATAGATGCTGATTTCTGAGATGCATCTCCAATGCAAACCACCATCACATGTTCTTGCCACAAATCAAAATCATGCAAAAGTGCAAAGAGCTCCGATTTTCTATATCCATGTTTCCTCAGGCATTCATCATTCAGAACAGTAAGTTATAAATTGCTTGTCCAGACAATGGAAGCCTTCCAAGGGAGTGGAGAACAGCTTATCTCATGAATATCATGAATACAAAAGGACATCTCCACTACGCAGCTCTTAGTGTTCACATTCAACACAAACTAAGGGGGAAAAAAACAATTATGAACTGAACTTCCACCCTATGGGTAATACGATGAAGAAAAGGTTGGAAAAAATAAGCATCGTTTTTATAAAAACTGCAAGGAATACAATAGATGCAGCAACTGTAAGACATCAAACCACATACTGTATGAACTGGACTCCAGCGCTCCGTAGCAAGCTCATAGCCATTTGGGTCATCACCAGGTGGGTGAAGAATTGATATGCAAACTTTTCCATTGGCATAAACTGTAGTTCGGAGACAGCAACGCTTTAGTAGTTTTGGATTTCAATGTGCATGGATGCAGGAAAGTGCGCACACACAAGTATGAAAAAAGAAAAATCACCCACCATTCGGATGCCACACCTCTGAGGTAAACCTGACAGTTGGAGGACTCACTGGATAATTCTGTGGAAAGCTCATGGTGGCATTGAAGAACCCCCCTTCACTGTGAGCAGAGTACAAGTTGTTGTTAACAAACAACATAATGCCACCTAATTGTCCACTAATAATGCAATAAATCGAATGCTCCTAAAAGCTCTGGATATAATTCTAAAAAACAAAATAAAACTCAATTCAACCAGGCCTTAGTTCCAAAAACGAGTTGACGTATATGTGATTGTATCAGCCTTGTCAGGTTACCAGAAAGCACTGGAATGAAACAAAGCACAGAAGGCTCGAAATCAATAAAAAAACAGAACGCATTCATGGCTTAATTACGCTCAGGTGGCAATCCAAGCGAATAAAGAAAATCTGATGGGCTCAATAACAGCTAAACGAAACGCTAAAGACATTAACACCAACTTTAAGTAAACTTCACAAAAAGAAATCCAAAAATCATGAATGGAAATCAAATAAAACAGAAGCAAATATCCAGACATAAAAGGTGATTCTACTAGCATCATCAGAACCAGATGATTAATTAAAACCCTAAACCAAATTCAAGCCAAAAGGCAACAATATTTAAAAAAAACGAAATATTAAAATAAAAAAAAGCTGTATAGCCCTGGAATTTCTAAAAAAAAAAAAAAAAACTTATTGAATTGATGAATACTCACTATAAGGTATCAGGGGGTCCTATGATTGTAACGTTCCATTCAAACACGTTATTTTCATCAATCAAACCAGCAGAGAATCCATCAACTGGATTCTTGCATAGATCTACAAAATCAATCAACAAGAAAAAATCAACCGTCAAATCAGTAAAAAAAAAAAAACAGAAAAAACCTAAAAAAGCTAGAAATAGGGGTTGGGTTATTAACTTCTCAGCTGCTTTTGCAGGAGGAGACTTCCTTGAGAAGCGGCCATTGATTCTCTATATGATTAGAGCTAGAGAGAGAAGGAAAGAGAGAGAGAGGCCGAAATGGAAGGGAGGGAAAAAAGATAATTAGGGGAGTATATGTAAGGTAAGGTAAGGCGATACAGTAAAGTGTAAATCTTTTTGGTTTTACACTCTGGGTCAGGGATTTTATTTATTTATTTATTTATTTATGTGGAGGAGGAGATGAACACAGAGATTTTGAGTTCTATTTAGGAGCTTGAATCTATTATATGTGGGTGATGTTGGATTTTCTCTTTTCCTGTTTCAAATTGAAAAGTTGAAGTAGTTTTTGTGATCGAATTTGGAGCCTTCAGAGTATTTGCTTAGCGTTTGTATTTGCCTTTGTCTCTGTATTGCATGCATGGCAATCAACTGCATAAATTTTATGGTATTTAATGAATAATTAGAGATGTTTTATTAATTATTTTTTAAAATTTATTAAAAAATATATTTAGAATAAAGAAATTCTAGATAAAAATGTTTTCTTTTTTTTTACTTTTAGTAGTTTATAGATTTCATCTTTTATTTTTTTGTGTTTTTTATCAAGTAAAATTTAAGAAATAATAGATATCTAGTTAAAATATAATTTTAAACCTGTCCCAGTCCAAGGCTCGGATTCCAGGTTTGACTGGGTCGGCCGGATCAATCTCTATTTTAAAAAAATTCAAAACGGCATCACTTTAGTAAAACAAAAAAGTCAATGGGTTGTAATCGGGTTTTACCGGGTCAACCCGCTGGATCGGCCGGGTCATAACTTTTCCTATTTTTTATCAGTCAGGTTCTAATCCCGGATCGACCGAATCCCGAGTTAACCCACCGGCTTCCAAACCTATGAGTTAAAATGTTAATAATAGTTGAATATGAAAATTAAGGTGATTACTGTTAGTTTTCATTATTTACTAGTCAACAGATTTCCTTTAAACAATCATTGTTTTCTCTCGACTTTCACTTGCTTAGGTTAAATTTATCTTCAAATAGATCTCAAATAAGACATCTACTTGATATATTCTTTCAAAATTCAGTGGATAAATCAATTTACATATCACGTCAATCAAGCTCTCAGGAATTATTATTTAATAAGTGGATGATCAGAATAATATTTTCAACTTTGAACTATTTGATTGGAAAACATTAAAAATAAATATGGCGTTGCTAGCAAAATTCTCCAGGACATCGAGGGTGTCCTTCGGTTTGAACCTTGGAGATCTCAAGCTAATTTGAGTCCCCATTGTCGTAAAAGAAATACCAATAAAATTGTTTCAAAGGTAAAATTTAAAATCTATCCAATTAAATTGGATAATTCTTATTATTTAGAGAGTATTTAGTAACCCTGTGTATTGTGTTTTTTAAAAGTATTTTTTAATTAAAAATAGTTTATTTTTTATATCAACATGTTAAAACCATAAAAAAAATTAAAAATACTTAAAAAAACAACTTCAATCATAAAAAAAAATCTTTTTTAAACCAAACACTATTGAACCTCACATCGAAAAATAATTAAATCTATTTTTCTGGCCCTTTTTTCTAAAGATTCATAGAGTTTACATGTAAATGAAACGAAAGAAGAAAAGCGTAGGGCAGAATTATTTTTTATTTACCATCCCCAGTTAAATTCTTTATATTTGTTGGTAGTTACTTCTTTCTAAAAAGCCAATTGATGTAAGAACAAGGTAGTCGTCTTCCTTGCAAATTTTCCGGAAATAAATGCCGACTGCCAAGCAGCTTACCGAGCTCTTCAGTACATCCCTCTGCGGTCAATTTCTCCAATGCTCCACTTGATAATCAATGAGTCAAGCTTGGCCCATTACAAGCTCTGCATTTTGATGAATATAATCCAACTCATAGCTCCAACACAAGCCCCCTTGGGAAAAAGACCTTCTAGCCTAGGACCTTTTTACAGTCAAAACCCAGATTCCACGCAATTATTAGTTTTTATAATATTCATATTTTATTTATTATTCATGAGGTTAAAAAAAAATAGATACAATTTATTATTCAATATGTATGTATGTATGTATGTATATATATATATAGGTTTGACAATATCAGTAACTATAAAAAAAAAACCCACCCATTCTATTTGATATTCATCATATTCTGAAATAAATCCCCATCCCTAATGTCAAGATATTACTTCAATGATTTAGCTGCAAGCAAGACATTTAACTGCTAATGTTAACAATGCTGTATCAATAAGTGAATGACTCGCCCATTTTGTATCCTAGTTGAACAGTGAGTTGTGCGATCACTTTCCAACCTAGTTGAACAAAGTCCCAGTACAAGTTAGCCGCGTTTCTAATGAATTATTTCTGAAGAAATTTTATTTCAGAGCTGTCTGGGGCGGGGAATAATTGCATGTAATCTCATCAAGGTTATTGTCATATGTATCATAGAAGAAAGAATGAAAGGAGTATTATAAGTAAACTACTATTGTACTTGTTTCAGCATAAAGAAAATAAAACCATTAAGATACAAAGAAACCAATGAAGTTCATACAACTCCACGAAAAGCCAAGTTCAAAACCATATATAGAAATCCAATACTGATAACTATCACCCCAAGATATGCACAGAAGGTGCAGGTTACAACGAATTCTAAATGGTTCACTGAAGGGTCTGATGGCCACCAGTTCTTCCCTTGATTAAGATATGCAGAAGCTATGCAGCAATATATAGTGTCACAACATTTCTTGAGATTTTCTAACACATCGACTTACTCTCTTCCTGAACTCCTCCCTGCTATCTCTCCATTGTTTCTGAGGTTATTGTACAATTCAAGGCATTGTGTTATAAAAGCAGTGGAGCATCAACCAGAACAATAGAGATAAAAAAAAAGTGCATGATCCAGTCATAAATGAATAATCACAAGACAATGAAGCATCTCATGTGAAAGCTTGAATGGCGGCAATAAAATGCGTCCAACTCTATGCGATGAGATATGTAATGAGACAGTTAACCTATTCCAATCATGATAAAGGTCAGGCAGAATGCGACTCGGATATTCTTCATACACAACATTGAAATTCTTCAAGGGATTAAAATATTTATTTTAAACACTCGATCCAAAACCCAGCTCAATATACTTACTCAAGAAACTATTGAAATGGAAGTAGCCAAAATATGAAATACTACACCTACCGCAGCATCAACATTTGCAGGAGACTCGTCATTAGGACCGGAAAGCATCGATATAATGCTCAAAACGATGCTTTCAACCTGCAAAACAGAATCACATGAAGTCAACCTGGATTCAGTAATAACAAGGCCTCAACTTAAAAGGGCACAAAAAAGCACCAAGTAAAAGATTTAAGGAAGAACATTTGCCGTGATGCAAAAGACCACAATCTTGGTTTTGAAAGGAACACAAAAAACACGACATTATCATTAGGAATCAGATTAAGTTCGTGCATATAAAAAGAGAGGACACATACACCATGCAATCCTAGCATCAGCTATAAGCAATTTCAATCCTTCTGCCTCTAATTTTCCCTCAAGCAAACTCAATAAAACATCGCATTGCCTCTGCTGGCCATCCTTCTGATTAATTTTTTCTCCCTGCTAATAAGACTACTATATGTAACCTTCTTTTCTCTAGTCTTCCTTCTCTTATAGGGCTCTATGGGATTGAAGTATGACTGTTCATGTTTTTCTTCTGCACTCAAAATATGTTCATTGTTTCAACAGCATTTCTGAAATTGAAAGTCACATGGATAAAATCCATATGACTCCCACTCCATGCTGCCCAGGTTTCCCTCCATATTTATTGCATAAACCTAATTATAGTTTTTCAATTTTTCCCAGATTGTCTGGATTACTTTTTCACATGTCCAATCAGCCATGCAATGCTAACCAACCCCGACAAAGTGACCTCTTGTAAGCTAAAGTCGCGCCAGGGCTCAGGGAAAAGCACCTCATTCTGGGCTAGGAATTAGCCACTCAGAACTGAAATGCAATTCAGTCTTGCAGTCATCTCGAGTTTCTCTCTTTATAGTTGCCCATCACCAATAAGCACTGCCAACCAGAACCACCATCACATGATCACGCCATAAAGTGGATTAAAATCATGCATGAAAGCAAAGAGTTACCATGCACATCTCTCCAGACATTCTTCCTTATCCATGAACCAAATGGTAACTTAGAACTGCAAGTGGCAAATCATTATTCAAACGCTTGCAGCCTTCCAGTGGTAGATGTTAGATAGGAGCACAAAAAAGCATATGTCACATAGAGCAAAAAAAACATATGGTTGATAGAATTTCACAGGGCAGCTTCTTAGTGTTCACAACAAATGCAAACAAAGAAAACAAACAATAATCAAGCCAAAATACCACCTATGGCTGATAGGATAAACCAAAAAAAAAAACAAGAGAAAGTAAGCTACGGGCTCATAACAGCCAGAAAAAAGAAGTATCACATACAGTATGGACTGGACTCCAGCGCTCAGTTGCAAGCTCATAGCCGTTTGGGTCATCACCAGGTGGATGAAGAATCGATATACAAACCTTTCCGTCTGGGTAAACTGCAGTTCAGAGAGATAGCCAGACACATTTTAGAACTTCACTCGTTTGAAATATACAATGGAAACATGTCGGAACGCATGCCACGCCCGAATCCCAAAATAAATAAGTAGCTAAAGTATGAATATACATATTGGATTGAAAATAACAGAAGAAAAGCACTCACCATTCGGATGCCACATCTCTGAGGTGAACCTGACAGTTGGAGGACTATTTGGATAGTTCTTTGGAAAGCTCATGATGGCATTGAAGAAACCTCCTTCACTGTAACAAGAGAATTGCTTGTTAACAAACAACATATAATATAATTTTAACTGAGCCTTAGTTTCAAACTCATTGCCATAATTTGCATGTTAAAAAAGTTCTGCATAAAATTCTCCAGAAAAAAAATATAATATAATTTGAACTGAGCCTTAGCTTCAAACTAGTTGCAGTTGGCCACACCTACCCTTCTTCTCCTCATCCGGATCATGACATGTAAGATTTGACTACATTGACGTAGGCCATCAACCTACCCTAAACCTACACCCGACTAAGGATCAACTAGACTAAGCATATATATATATATATGCTTGTGTGGCCGGCTGGTTAGGGAAAAGAGAGAAGGGAGAATTTTTGTGAGTTTATACTAAATCCTTCCATTTCTCTTGGAAAACTCATGTGATAGGCTAGTTTTCATGAGGATTTAGAGAAGTAAACACCTAAACACCATCCTAGAAGAGATGCGGGAGAGAAATTTTGTGAGAAGCTCATCCGTTAACAAACTCGACTTTTTTTCCTCCAAAAAAACACACCAAAAAAGAAGGAAACACCCAGCTTCGCAGTGTCTTATGTGTAGAAGCAAATATATCAAGCTCTATAATATCAGCCCTGGCAAGTTATCGGAGAGAACTAGAATGAAACGAAAACTAGACCAAAGACCATATAAACAGAGGATTCGTGGATAGATGATTTAATCAAGTCCAGCTAATCATCCGATTAAACCACTAACCAGTTAACCATTGCCCTCTAGGTAGCTTCTCAAGTAGTAAACCAGAATCATCGCTCAAAATCAACAAACCATTAGACTTTAAACTGAAAGAAAACATGAAGCCATCATCGTGGAGCAAATATCAAGAACATCATCAGCATCAACATCAGACAATCAAAACCCATACAGTAGATCCATACAGGGAAAAAAAACACGATCCTTGAAAAATATGAACAATTATCATAATCCTAGAACCGATTAAAACATCTAAAGATCAAAACTTTTTATTCACGGAAAAAAAAAACACGATCCTTGACCGAAAAATATGAACGATTATCATAATCCTAAAACCAATTAAAACATCTAAAGATCATAACTTTGTATTCCTAAATACTACTCACTATAAAGTATCAGGGGGTCCCATAATTGAGACGCTCCATTCAAACACGTCGCTTTCGTCAACCAAGCCAGCAGAGAATCCATCAACGGGTTTCTTGCAGAGATCTGGAAAATCAACCAGAATACGTTAAAAGATCAAAACTTAAAAGAAAAACATGACAAATAACCCGATTCAAAATCATTGTTTTTTTTTTTACCTCTCAATTGCTTTTGCAACAGGAGACTTGCTTGAGACGCGGCCATTGATTAGAGCGAGAGACGGACAGGGCCGCTATAGAAGCGAGCGAGGATGAAGAGGATTAATCAGTGATCAAGAGAGAGAGAGTATTTTATATAAATCATTTGATTCTTTTCTCTGTTTAGCAACTTGCTTTTGGTATTTATAGAGGGGGCGAGGTCCAAGTAAAGAAAGGGGAAATTGACTTTTATCTGGTCACCCTGCTGAAGGAAACCAAATCTATATGGGTAGGCCACGTAGGATTATATTTCCTTTTTTTTGGTGAACTGTATTTTTTATCCTTGTAAATTCATAACGCTTCACTTTTGCCTTCATAGTATACTATTTTCCAGTTTTACCTCCGTAGTTTTTAATAGTTCCAGTTTTACTTTCTCTTACTGAATAATCAACAAAAAACTTACCTTTCGTGTATTTATTCCATTTTTTCTTATATTTCTCTTAATTTTTCCTTTCATATTTTTAATATCTCATAAAACACTTAAAAAACATAAAAATCAAAACCAAATTCAAGAACTAGACTATGGTGCAATTGAAATGCTTCGAAAACTATAAAAAATAGCTGAGGAGTTTCAAATTAGAGGTGGAAGTGGGACGTTGGTGAATTTACATGGACAAGAACAAAGCTTATCTGTTTCAGGGGGGGAAAAA
>Ga0325402_1007366_pt1 | contig 10443 bp, 7 predicted proteins | sample PopdelMetagenome_22_FD_207212 | JGI IMG/M metagenome (GOLD analysis project Ga0325402, IMG submission 207212) | Populus deltoides microbial communities from Bellville, Georgia, United States - Xylem-PdKOR-R3 | ecosystem: Host-associated > Plants > Phyllosphere > Stem > Wood/Secondary xylem... | reverse complement strand
TAAAAAAAAAATGGTAAGTAGAGGCAATGTACTGTGTTCTCTCTTGCCGGTCTACTCCTCTCTCTCTCTTCTCTTGTCAAGATTTGATTACTCAAACGAGAATCCATTACGAAACTCAAAACAAAGCCCATCCATCATCTCAAAGTTGATGATTTACTACTGGGCAGATGGGCCTTCAAGAAATCGTTACCTAAGTAATAAATATAACACTTTGGGGCATATATTATTCTGAAAGCCCAATACATTGAGCTTGTTTTTTTAGAATAATTATTCCTGTTGGATTTCCACAAATTTGGGGCATGAATGAGGAACCTCGAGTTGTAGCCCTCGGCTGCCTCAACATGCCCTCCACATTAGAGGCATATTTTCTGAGAATTTTACAGCCACCACACGTCCGGAGAATGTTTACTCTGCTACAATCATCATTAAAAACAATTTTAATCTTCGAAACTTAGAACAACTTATTGGAATAAGAGTGTCCTGGCACAAAACTTTACCAAAAAGAAGAAATTAATTCCACTCTACTTTTTAGTTACTCCAATCCTCATGAGAGCAAAGAAAGCGATCAGGCGATAAACCACAAGCATAATCCCTAATGCAACCGCACCAAGAACTTGGCCATCAAGCCCCACTTGTTTGATAGCAGGGTAATCTCCAACGAAACAAACTCCGCCAGCACCACCACATGGATAAGTGTCTGTGGGCTTGAATTGAGACCCCAGCAACAGCTTGTATGTGTATTGGCTAATGGAGATGTACTTCACCCAGCTAATGAAGGCAGGGACGTGTGTAACATAGTATCCGCCAGCGAGCAGGAACGACAGCATGATCACCGATCCCATTATGGTAGCAGATTTTTGGTTCAACACCAGAGCACCAAGTGCTAGTCCTAGACCTCCTGATACTAACACAGAATACAAGAGAACGAACAAGGTATGCAAGAAGTTTCCTGGTGTGCCTTTAAGCCCTGCCATCCAGTAGGTTATACTTACAAAAATGGTAGGAAGGACTAGCTCCATTGGGAGGTCACTGACAATCCTTGACATGAAGTATGATGACAGTCGATACATGCCGGACGATCGTTCCTTTTCGAGCATACTACGTTCTTGGGGGAAGGTGAAAATAGCTTGGAATAAAGGGAAGAAGCCCCAGAATCCTGAGTAAAAGAAGAGGAGCCCCATCTGCATTTGTATTTTCGGATACATATCGTTATTATACCGAAATAGGTCAAAAGTAACTCCCTGTTGACGAACCTGCTCTCAGGAAATGTTAGATTGTCGCAAAATGTTACCTGATCTTGCAGATGGGATACATCTGATTGCCACCACAGAAGCCCTGAAAGGAAAGCAACCACCAAGACCTGAGCAATCTTGAGGCCAGAGAAGGAGTCATGCTTCCTTTCTTTCACTCCTCTTCTCAACAATACAGAAAACTGTTGCCACCAAGTTGTTGCCCACCGTGCAACTTTCTGATCAGTTAATCCATCTTGAGGCTGATCATCAATATTGTCTTGAACCTCTGACTTCAACTTGTTTGCAAGATTTCTCTTGTAGGCTGACACTAGATTCTGCTTGACTGATCCAGGAACCTCACTATTTGATGATACACCTACAACAGCATAAGAATACAATGTCCTCATTGATCATTTTTAATAATTAACTAATGCCCAAGTTTCAAATCTCTATTTAAAACCTATTCCTTGAGTTTAGTACGTGAAACTATATAAACCTTGTCCGGCCCTCTGTTTCAAATCTCTATTTGTCAACCCAAGCATCTCTTCATTTTAGCCCTCCCAAAACTCTTGTACAATAATGAAACTATATAATATTGTTTAATTATTATATATATTAGGTCCTTAATTAAACTATATAGTGTGGACTCACTTAATGTTTTCTAGGGCAGCCCTTGGAGAAATTGGAGATGTGCATGAATGACACGAGGGATTCAAGCCAAAATATACAACAAAGCAACCTAGATGGTCTACTGTATAGAAATCTGTGAACGCAGGAAATTGGAAACCGCATAGGAAACTTGTAGAAAGTGAGTTAATTCCAAGTCCAGCATAAACACTTAATCAGATACCAACTAACTAATTACAAAAATAGAGAGAACATTAACTCCACTTGAATTGCATGAATTTGGAAAACATTTCCTAGGTATGTTCTACAATTTCCAATATTTTTAACGAGTTTCGACATGGCTTTAATTTTCCACCTGAAACTTCTCCAAATCTCAACACTGCATGGGAACGTTTTCTGATCAAACATGCTGCCAAGTGTCAAAAGCCATCTTATCCATTAATGGAAAGAAAACAAAAATGGATTCAGTTCATTCAACACGCAAGGCAGACATTGTTTCCTGTCCTTTAAGGATATCGACAGTCTGATTTTAAAATGAAACAAAGTGGGTGCCGTATATCTATTTTTGGAATGCTAGCTAAAATGCGTTCATGAAATTGGTTTAATCAATAATCACATTGCTAATTAGAAACTTTATCAGCTAAACCAAGTAATTGTTTATCTGGAAACTGAATACGTACCAGAAATTAAATCAGCTAAAGCTTAAAGCTACACACAATCAGCTATTTAAGTATTTTAGACGCAAAGCAATATAATTAACAACCACTAACAAAGCACACAAAACATTTTCAAGAAACATAGAAACAAAAAAAATCACTACTAGCTAACGATATTAGTAAAATTCCTCTATACAGTACATGTATGATATACCACAAGCACTGTCTTTTAAGTAGATTAAGATAGAGATTAGTATAATTTCACATACCATTTGCAAGGTCCAAAAGGAAATCAGCAGGATTCATGGGAACTGCTGGAGCATATCCATTGCTGGAAAAGTAATCCATAACTTGTGACCCCTCCCCAAAGTACAGTGGGCTGCCTTCTGATAATAGCAAAACCTTGTCAAACATGTAAAATAACCTACTTGAAGGTTGATGGATGGTCATTACAATTGTTCTTCCTCCTTTTGCCAGCTCCCACAAATTGGACACAATTCTTTGAGCTGTTGTAGAATCAAGACCTGATGTTGGCTCATCCAAGAAAAGAAGGCTAGGGTTTATGAGCATCTCTTGTCCTATACTAACCCTCTTTCTCTCACCCCCAGAAACTCCTCTCATAAATGGGCCCCCAATGATGCTATTCTTGCACTTGGTTAAACCTAGTTGAGTAATCACAGATTCTGCATGCATGATCTTTTCTTCTTTACTAAAAGTATTTTCTAACCTAAGAAGGGCAGTGAAAACCAAAGTTTCTGTCACTGTTAAATGAGGGTAAAGAACATCATCTTGAGTAACAAATCCCATGTTCCTTTTCATTGAGTTGGAGAAGTTCTTGCCATTATAGCTTATGTTCCCATCAAGTAGTCCTCCAAGTTTGCCTCCTAATGCGGTTAAGAGAGTTGTTTTCCCACTGCCTGATGGACCGAACATGGCTAGCATTTCACCAGGTAGAACCTTGCCCGTGATTCCCTTTAAGATAACCTTTTCTTCTGCTTTGACAATCTTTCCACAAAAACCTGCTTTAGTAAGTCTGACCTTGTAGACCACATCCTCAAACTGTACGTTTAATCAAAACCAAGACTGCCTTAATAACGCAAGAAAATGGATAAAAAGAAGAAGAAGAAGAAGAAGAAAACATGCAAAGAAACCATCATTTAATAATCAAGCCATTTATATCAAAAGAAAAAAGACAATAAAATTAATGGAAAGAGAGAATTCTTAATTGAATTCTCATTCATCAGTACCCTCAAAGAAACAGCCCTAGTTGCTTTCTTGAAGATGGTTGACACTCCTGGTTCTTCCTCATTTAGTGCCTCTATGCCAGCCATCTCTTGTTCCATGCTGGTCCCTCAATCTATCTCTGACTCCCCTAACAAAAAAACAAAAACAAAAAAAAAATCTCTCTTTCAATGTATATTCTTAAAACAAATGACAGAGAACCAAGATCCTCTTTTCTTTCTGTCAATGTATATGTAGAAGCACGTATTGTATGTAACACAAAAGTTGTGGAAAAAAAAGGAGAGAAGAGAGAGGAGGAGGCTAGAATAGGGTTCATGCGAGATAAATGAGAAATAGAGAGATCAGTAGGGCTACCTGATCAAACAAAGGGAGAGATACTTGGCTTTTCAAGAGGACTGTTAACTTGTTGAGCTATTCACGGCTCTATAAACTTTGGCTTTAGTTTAATTACCATAATTTTTAGTAGTTTGATAAATAATTATACTCCGATACCTTTGTATTTGGCTCAGCCACTCAACTGGTGGACCTTTTTTCTTTTTCATTATTATTTCTAATAGAGGTTATAGAAGGCCATTCACCTCAGTTGAGAAGCTATGCCTTAATAAGAGTTCTTGCATTTGGTGCTTCCTGAGCTTTTCTTCCTTTCCCTTTCCTTTTCTTCTTCTTGTTTTTTTTTTATTATTATTATTTATTTCTAATAGAGGTTATAGAATGCCATTCAACTCAGTTGAGAAGCTATGGGATCTCACCTTAATAAGACTTTTTTCTTTTCAAGAATTTTGTCCTTGTAAGAAAATATCTATTGATTCTACCCTCAAACTTGTGTTTCTTGTAAGGATTATGTCTTTTTGAAGAAATTTTATTGAACTCAATATGTAACTAGTCAAATTATCATGTTATTTTAATTGTACTTAATCAAAAACCTAACAAAAAAGCAAACTAGATGAAAATTTCCAATTGTAACTCCACCTCTAATTTTGCAAACCCAATTTCTAATTCACTCATTTTATTAATCAACAAGAAAATCCATCAAAAGCTTACAACTTTGATTTCAATTCTTGTTTTTTCTTACTTTTTACCACAACAAATGTTAAACAGTTCAAAACTTTTTTTTCTTGGTTATATTTTTGTATCTAATTCTAATTCATTCATGGCTATTTCTTTTTTGTATGATTCTTATATCATATCAAGATACTCGTACCATTTTTACATAAATAGAAAGAATTTATCAAACATTAAAGGATAAAATAAAAAAAATTCAATTATACAAAATGATCCAAAATAAATAAAAAATAGCAATTGAAAGAATAAGGATAAAATAAAAAAATAAATTAGAGGACAACAAGAATTTTTTTATTGAAGGGTGAAATTAAAAATGAAAATTCAATTTAACAAAATGACAAAAAATATTAAAAGAGTAGGAACCAAATTAAAAAATAAATCATAAATTTGGATTGAAGAAAAAAATTAAAAACAAATAAAGATTTTAAAAAGGAAAAGGAAAGAAAAATTAAAAATCAAAAAAATAAGAACGAAATTAAAAAAAAATATATCACAAATTAGGACTGAAAGATGAAATAAAAAACAAATAAAAATTCTACAAAAAGATCAAGAACAAAAAATCAAAAATCAAAAGAACAAGAATCATATTGAAAAACAAATATACAACAACTTGGAATTGATAGATGAAAATAAAAACAAATAATTTTTTTACAAAATATTCAAGAACAAAAATTAAAAATCAAAAGAATAAGAATTGAAGTTAAAATAGCAATAATCAAGAGGATAGCTATTAAATTGTAAATGTCTAGTGTGAATTTCAATAGGAGAAAATAGAAAAGAGGAAGAAAAAAAACATCGCCAACACCAAAATATGCCACCTACACTGTTGTGTGCCGCTTAAACAAGAAGAGAACACCATGAGGATTTCAATGATATTACAGAAAGGAATTTTTGGCTATAGGGAGGCACGTATGCGCCGCTAGAAAGGCGCAGGTTCCTCTCATGTGCTGACGAGTGCGACCCATACACCAACACCTTCTTGATTAAATTATTATTTTATATTTATTAAAAGACTTAATTACTCTCAATCAAAATCAACTTCATAATAACAAATGAACCAAGTTGCAAAGACAACAAAGCCCCAATACATAAGCTTTAAAATTTTTAATTTTAAGAGTAGGAGTAATTTTACCGTGAAAAAAATAAAATTGACTAAAAGACCTATTATGCTAGCTCTAAAAAAAATATTTCTTTAATGTTAAATGAGTCATTCCACTAAGTTTGAAAAATAGAAAAAACAACTTTAACCCCAATATTTTTTATAGAGAATGTCAGGAACAAAACTAATGAAATTCCCTCAATTAATAAATTTGATTATTCTCTATAAAACAAGAATTAAACCTAATATATTTTTTTTTTGTTTTAAAGAGCTACAAAAACTATCCAAGTAACGAAGAGTCAGTTATAGAAAAAAACTAAAGAAGATAATCAGACTTATTCCATGGGCTAGATAAGACAATAAGTTGGAAAAATTATTCTTTATGGATTAGAACCAGGAGAAAACTAAAGAAGATAATCCAAGAAGAGAGAGTGTGAGGGAAATAAAGAAGAAGAGAAAAATCATCAAAGGAAATGCAAGAGAAAGAAAGATGAGCTTGGGAGTTGAAATGGTGATGGCAGTGGTGGGTCTATGGGCTTTTGTTTTGCGGCCATTGGCAATGAGGTACGCAGGAGAGATGGTGGAAGTGATGGGTTATGAGTTATGGCAGATGATGAGAGGGAGGCCTTCTGTTAGTCTCTCTACTTATCTTCCTTATTCAAATTCTTTTCTTCACTAATGGTGGATCACTACTTCAAATCAAGTCGATGAAAGAAGCTGAGATGCAGAGTACAAGTGATAAAGTTAGCTGCTTTGCAAAGTTTTCTTGTTACGTAGCAGGGTTTTCAAGGAAGAGTTTCTAAACATTTATCCTAGCTTAATGAAGTGAAAAAATTGGAAAAAATTGGTTCATTGAATCGATTGAGTTAAATAAATTAGTTTTATTTTAATTAAATAATAAAAAGTAAGGAATGATAATAAATGAATCAATTTTTTTAATAAAAATTATCACAATAAAATAGAAAAAAAAATTTCAAAAGATGACATATAATGTAGCTCAATTTTCGGCCCATTAAATATAAAATTATGAAATTGAGTAAAAAAAAAGGACTTCAAAAAAATCAACTCTAGTTAACCAGAGTTGGCATAAAAAACCAGTAACCTCGGTAATTAAAGTTGAGCCAACCTGAGTTATGCCACCAATCTGCTCTCTAGATCATGAGACTAGAATAATCTAATAAAAAAATTATAAAATATTTTATATATATATGAACTCGCATTAATTTCTCCAATCTATGACCTGGATTATTAGACTTAAAGCACCTTATCTGAAAAAATCATGAAATTTAATTCTTAATTAATCAAATATTAAAGCATACAAATAAAAAAATAATTTCAATTATATAAAAAGATTTAAAAAAAAACCTAAAAGAATAGGGATCAAAATTATAATAGAAAATAAATTTTATATTTTATTAAGGAGTGAAATGGAAAAGAAAAATTAATTTAGCAAAAGAACCCCCAAAAAATCAAAAGAATGAGGTTCAAAACTAACATACAAAATAAAAATAAAAATTATTAAAGGGTAAAATTGAAAAGAAAAACAATTTTAACAAAAGGAAAAAAAACAAAAGAATGAGGATCAAATTGCTAAAAATAATATACCATAAATTTGGATTTAAGAATGAAAATGAAAAAAAAATGTTTTTAATAAAACCAAGAAAAAATTAAAAATTTAAAAAATAAGAATTACAAATTAAGATTAAATAGGAAAAGTCATGACCCGGCAAAACCTGGTCAAAAACTCAGTTGCAACCCATTAACTTTTGTTTTTTTATTACTAAAACGATGTCGTTTTGATTTTTTTAAAAATAGAGATTGACCAGAGCGACCCGATCAATACCCGAAACCCGGATCTTGGATCTGACCGGGTTTAAAAACTATGGTATATTGAATAAATAATGAAACCTTCAAAATTTATCCCCAGGTAAGTCATTCAAGGAAAAAAAAATTATTTATCCACAATTAATTTAGTAATATTTAACTAGTCTAAAAACTTCAATGTCTCCAATAATCTGTGTTAAATTTTTTGATACGGAAAAAAATCATAAAAACATAATGAACAATATTTTTACTCATAAGTTACAATATAAATCCCTCTTGTTTTAGCTTTGACTAGTTTAGTATAGGGGTAATTATTTTCGGTTCGATTCAGTTTTTATCTAAAAAAATAATAAAATTTAATTTAAAAAAAATAAAATCAAACCAAAACAGATTCTAACCAATCGGTTTCAATTCAATTATTTTAGATCAAAAACCGAAACCAACATCATGATTAAGTGAAATTAAAATTTAAAGCTCTAGCGGTGGGCATATCGGGGAATCCCAAGCAAGTTATAATATATATAGGACTATAGATACTGTGAATGCCGCTAGGAGAACTACAATTCGTTTAAACCGCTTGGATATATCTATCAACATATTGGAGAGAATAATTTAACCTTAGCATGCAAAATTGATCCATGTATACCATGCATGTAGCTGGAAATAAGAAGGAAATCGTATCCAATTAAAAAATATAGGCACTTGGAGTAAATATGTATCTGTTTATTCCCTGATACCGGAAAATAAAAAATTAAATAGAAGAAACAATTTCCCCCAGCCTGCTGTGAAAGTTGGAGCATATATATATATATATATACATTGACAAGTAATATTAAAATACTGTATGGACTGACAAATCAATACGGGGCATAAAACTTTTAATTTTATTGCATTTCTTAGTTCTATGTTAATTCTTACATAAATATGGAACTATCGAGCTACATCTTACAATATTAATGGCTACAATTATTTATTAAGCTTGCTACTTTGAGCTATGACTTATTACAAAGAAATAAGTGAGTACAATTAACTAAATAATTAAATAAATAATTGTTTTAACATTATTTTGATAAATGAAAGATTGGTTTTAGAATTTATTAACACAAATTGAATGATGAACAGGCAGCAAAGGCTTCACAATGGACGATCTCTCGGTCGCGTTGGAAACCTTCATCTTCAATGAAAGAGACATGTACTAGACATGCAATATTGGAGTGCTTTTACGGCGCTGCATCTGCTTTTCGCTCTCAATCTCAAGTAAGGTTTTGATGACAATATCCGATGCGCTTGTTACAACGTCCGACCAGTTCCTGGAAATTACCAAGGTAAAAACGTGAAGAAAAATCCAAATTTCACAGTAAATTGTTCAATTTGAAAGTGAAAATCCAGTTTCCATCCAAACAAGAGAAAGAAAGTTATGGTGATCTTTACCCTTTCAAGGAGTCGAAAGTGAGTCCTACAGTGTACTTAGCCTCTTCAAGAGCCCAGTTAAACCTCCGTATATCCTCCTTAGGGCATTTTCCATTGTTCACAACACGAAGTTGTGAGGGCTTAATGTCACAAAAGATAGGGATTACCTTTTTCTTTGACTCCATAATAAGAGCTAATTCATGAAGACAGAAGTATGACTCACAATACCGAGGAGAAAAAACAGTAACACCAACCTTACATTTCCTTATTGCACTATTGATATTATCAAACAACTTATCTCCTGGCTTCATATTCTTGTTGTCCAAGAAAGGATGTAGGTTTAACCGGGAAAGGTGATCGTAAAGCAAAGTAGCAACCGTTCTCTTTGTGTCGATCCCTCTGTGGTTAATGAAAACATCACAAGGTTTGGTAACACGATTTGCTAGGAGAAATAGGGATGAGCGATGCATGGTTACTAGAGAAAAAATTTAGTTGTAGGTCGTTCTCTCAGCAGATAATTTCTTTTCTTTTGCTTTGTTTCTTGTAGCTTGTGTTGTTATTGTAGAAGGGTAGGTTGATGGCTTTACCTTATATAGAGTCAGGCCTGGGTCCTTGATTCGTTGGATTATTCGTTTGAAAAAAAAAAAGGTCCCCTTCGTGGTTTAATAGAGAATACGTTCATCTTGATTGACTGTTCTACCTCTTCTGTTGAATTTGAAGGAAGAATTTTATATGAAAAGGTTGAAGATTACACACAGCCGTATATATGTTCGAATTGACAGAAGATGAAAACAACAAAACCTTGACCACCTATAGGCTTTCGATCTGCTGGGAATCATGTTGAACCCTTCAAAGAAGTTATGATCTTAAATAATATATTTAAACTTCAAAGGCATGCAGCGACAAGAACAATATATGTCAGCTTGACAAATACAAGCGAATGAGGAAGAAACTGCAAAGATCACGTGGATTAAGACTCTCAAGGGTGTTCAAAGTAAATACCACTATTTATGTACGATTTCTTACTATATATTTTCTCTAATATTATAAGGACAGCTAAACACTCATTAACCTAATATCCATCTAAGTAAATTTAATTCAGGTATTTACCTCTTTCAAGGGTTTATTTGACTATAGGAAAATTCATCAATTAATTAATCTTGATCGACTTCATAAAATAAAACCTTTCTCACATCGTGCTAAAAGGGCTACAAACACGTATAAATTAGTAGTTAATATGTATCGAGTAAAATAGATTCAATTCTCAATATATAATTTTAGTTATTAATTA
>Ga0325402_1007362_pt1 | contig 10445 bp, 8 predicted proteins | sample PopdelMetagenome_22_FD_207212 | JGI IMG/M metagenome (GOLD analysis project Ga0325402, IMG submission 207212) | Populus deltoides microbial communities from Bellville, Georgia, United States - Xylem-PdKOR-R3 | ecosystem: Host-associated > Plants > Phyllosphere > Stem > Wood/Secondary xylem... | reverse complement strand
GGTAGCTAGACATTCTGGGTTTTCACTGCAGAGAAGTTGCTGCTTGTCTCTTACATTTAAACCCAAATTCCATGGGCTCAACTTCATTGAAGGAAAAATATCTCAATACTAAACTATTTAGTTTCAAAAAACTAATTGGCTATATAAACTAATAAACCACATTTGTGGACATCAGAGTTAATTCTGAAGACAACTATAGCAGGTATAACAAAGAAAATGCTGAAACATCAAGAATAAAACAAAATAAAACAAGTTCCCACAAAATCTAAAGTTCATAACAGTATATTTTGCTCAATTCAACATGCATATTTTGCTGAAGTCAACATGCTTTCCTTGATGAAAAAGCCAATTATCATGATACCTAAAACACATGGTATAATTACCTGTTTCTGTAGCTCCTCAGCGACATCTTCAAACAAATCTTTTGGAGTTGAACCTGAGTTGTTTGAAGCAACAGCCACATATGCAGGTAAATCTTTAACCTGAATGACAAATTAAAGTAAAAATATGAAAATGCATCCCCCAACATGAAACAATACTCTGCTTAACAAAACCAAATATACAATTCCCAATAATAAAATGGAACGCGCACGCGCACACACACAGATGCTTATTAAAACAAAACCAAGGTAGGTTAATAACCTTCAGGTGATAATCACGCCAGTTAGTTTTGGCAGTAAGAGTGCCTGCAGCAACATGTTCTTCAAGTAGCTTGCGGAACTCATCACGATTTTTACGCTCTGCCTTTCTCAGTTCTTCCTATTTTCATCAATATGGGTATAAGAATATCATATAAAACAAATCAAAATACTTTGTCCTCACAAAGGCTAACAGATAATAGCACCTTATGTATCTTCCTTTGCTCCTCTTCTTCCTTCTCCAAATCATGTAAATAATCCTGAGACACCGTTGTAAAATTAGCTCCCAATACTCGTAGAAATGTTACTTCTAAATGAAGATTAGCACCTGAAAAATTTCTATGCGATCAATTTTTTCAAGACGTGAACATCTTTCATCAGCTTCTAACCGATCTTGTACTTTTCGCCACTGGGTGCTTGCCTACAGAGGGAAAATGATGGATAAGTAAGAAGTTGCATTGCCAAAGGAAACCTGAAAAAATGAAATCAGCTTTGTGAAAAGAGTGCCTTAATGAATTCGCATGATTCCAGAAACTGCCTATATTCCATGATGTTCCTCTTGCGCTGCTCCTGTGCCTTCGCTCGTTCCTAGTCAAAATCCCAATTAAAGTTTCAAATCGCAACTTCATATATTGCTACAGTCAGTTACTAGACTTCAAACAGGAACAAGTATGCAGCAGAACATAAAGGCTACTGTGACCACAATATTTATATAATAACAAACTCCAAAGTGCATATATAAGAGCATTGTCTACATGTATTGGCCACTGGGTAACAATAATACAGTGAGATATCTCCCTGGACATCAGGTCATGTCCTCTAGATTCTATTGCTCTTGTTGCTCATGTAAAGCCATCTCAGATGATTGGACAGTGAATCACACAGCATCAACAAATGTACATTACTAATAGTGTACTAAATTATTAGGATGGATGTTATAAATAGAGGATAGAAAAATGAAGCTTGCAAAATATACCTTTTCTTCAAGTTCCTGCAAGTGGGTTTCAATCAGATCCTTACGGTCTCTTTCCCGTTCAACAGCTTTAAACCGCTCATCGTTTTCAAACAAAGTCACTGCTTTGCTAAGCAATATTTCAAGCATTCAAGTACAAAAGAGAAATTATTAAGAAAACAACCATTCTATAAGTAGCAAGTGGCAAATGAATTAGAAATAAAAATTTAAATGACATCAGAAAATGCAAACCTCAATCTAATTGATGCTGTCAGCTCTTTGGACTCCTGCAAAGGATTCATGTCAAAACAAAAGAAAAGCAAACTCTTATAGAAATATCACACATCTTTACAGACATGATCGAAGAAAGAAATTCAAAAAACTTACTTCTAGCATGTTCTTGAATTCTTCCCGTGCTTTTTTCTGTTTAATCCTCCTTTCCTCAGCTTCCTGTTTTCTCTTTTGACCCAAGAACTGAAACAAAAAGTTAGTATCATGATAATAACATTTTTAATGTAAGCGTGATAAAAAGCTAGAAACTGGTTCCAGAAAGCATCAAACAAATTATTGAATTGCAATTTTTTTTAGGAAGAATAAAATGTTGGGTTAAAACTTAAAGAACAACTGCAAGTATTTACCTCATTAAATGCTTGCTTTCTCTCTCCAAGTGTTTTTAACGCACCATATCTTTTATCATTAATTATTACTCTCATGGCCTGATATAATCAGCAGCAAAGTCAGGAACTTCCAAATGCAGGAGACACAGAATCACATACAATGTGTTGAATTACCTGGTCCCATGTCCATTCAGACCCAACATTTGCAGACTCCAGAAGTGCTTTAAATAAATTTTTTGCTTCCTAGAAGGGGGGAAGGATAAATTTACAGTCAAAATGTTAATACCAGAGAAGGCACAATAAGAGAAACTTGAGTCTATAAAATACATACCAGCTTATCAGCATAAAGTAAGGGCTCATGATTAACTGCTTTCTCTTCCAATGGAACATTGTTAACCTTTTCATCTATGACCACCTCCTTTTCAGCTTCCTGAAAGGCATAAACCACATCAAGTTGCTAGTAAAGCAAGTCGTGTATGTTTCCAGACTGATAATCTTAATGGTGACAACTACCTCTTTGTCTTGTGCGGGAGCTTCATCTGCTGAACTAGGTTTATCTTGATCTGAAAAGTTGTTCCTAAAACAATTGAACAAATAAGTGCACCTAAGATAAGTTCTACTCTGTTTCTTATAAAATAGGTAAAGAATACAATACATTGGTGCAGTTATGGTGTTCACCGCTGTGGCAGTGACTTCAGCACTTTTTGGAACATCAGCAACAGGAATCTCAATTGTCTGAACTTCATCTGCATTGGTCGTCATGGAAGATGACATGACAGGTAAGGTCGATGATTCAGAAGCTAACTGCGACTGTGAATTACCAGCAGCAGCAACAGGTATAACAAGAACCGGACTCGATGGTGCCCCTTGAGCTGTAGAAGCATCTACAATTGATGGTGTCTTATCCGTGGATGGAGGAACAGAAGTAGAGGCTTGAGAATTTGTAAAGACTTCTGATTGTTTTTCCATGGTAGATGTATTTTCTACTCGTGCACGGGCCAACTGGAAGCAAGTATTTAAAACAATAGTGGAATAAATATTCAAGTTTTTCTTTTAAGAAAAGATAAAATTTAAAAAGAAAAAGAAAAGAAAAGAGGTTGGTGCAGGAGAAACCTTCAATTCTTCTGGGATTTCCCATTTTGACTGCTTGGTAACTTTATTGTAGTAATATCTAGAGGATTCATGGACAGAACAGCACCCAAAACATAAAAATAGCTTAGTTGCTTACTCGCTTTACTGAAAAGAGAATCTCCATATAAAAGATTATGAATAAATAGCTTCAAGGAAAGTAGATTAAATTACACACTTTCGTCCATCAGGACTCTTAAACTCCTTCCAGTCAGTTGATGCATCTGCCCTCTATATTGGTAAAATAAATAAATCAATGAATAAAAGAAACACCATCTGATAAGTACTACTTTGAAAAGATAAATAGATGAAGTACTCAAATAAGAATACTTATGAAACAGAAAGCTTAGTCCCAGAGAAAATTTAATTTTGCTTTAATTTATTCAGAAAGCATTTACAGAATTCGATAATTCTTATACAGAATTCGATAACAATAAAATGCTTAAAACCCTCTTCCCAAAATAAAGGATGGAACAGCATGGAGGGGGATAAGTGCTTTCAGTGATACCCAAGCTTCAATCCCACTTCAAGTACCTCTCACTTTCTCATTATTCCACAAAATGCTTTGTTTTCACTAAGCTATATTCACTACACCAACATGCTTCTTTCATGAATAATGAACACATGCAAAAACCAAAAAGGAATAAAAAAAGGAAACCAACAGTATCATACATTCCAAGAAGTCTAAGAAACCATCATAAAAAGCATCCATGTTCAAGTAATCTAATAAAAAACAATCTGTGTTTCCTTCTTTTGCAATTGGTTTAATGAAATTAGAGGAATAATGAATTCTTTCTAGAGGAACATGATAAAAAAAGTCATTTAAGGCCTAGTATGGGAGTTCAGGATATCGGGCAGACATTTAAGGCCTTGTAAGGATGTTTTTCTTATGGTCAAACATGTCAAGAAGTTTTCTTGTTAGTGCATACTAACCAAGTAACACAACAGTTTCACTCAAATAAATCCATAACAATCGGTAAGTAACACGAATGACAGGAATTACTACCATTCAAGCTATAAAGTAGGTAGTGCAAGCAGCAAAGACCCACAGCATATCCTACCTCTCATAGAGTAGCACAGCCCGTACCTGTCAGCAGCTTTAAAGCTATGGGAGTCATAACAAGGTATTTTTTAATATAACAACAATCAAAAGGGAGTTCATGTACCATTCAGCCTAATGAGAAAAGATAACAAGGAAAAACTTTTATGATACCACGGAAATACTTATCACAAGAATACCTTGAAAGCACATGTGTGGGAATTGGACTCGAAATAGTGGGGAATTATGGGAGAGTATATAAGCATCTTCAAATATATCAAAAGCACATTAAACTCACAATTTTTCCAAAGGATATTTACTGAGCTACACAAAAACATCATACTCAACCATGTGATATACTGATAGCCTAGGTATCAGGCATTGCTAATTAGTACAGGAAAAGCATTCAAAAAGCAAAGTCATTTTGCAAGCATAATCCAAATGATCAAAAAGAGAAACCGGGCAAGCAAGCAGAGCAGAAGAGAGAGACAGAGAGAGAGAGAGAGAGAGGGAGGGAGAGATTTACTTGAAAAAACATTTTGGACAAAAGATAAAGGAATTACCTTTCCTTTTTCTTTCAAATGTCTAGAGAAATGATTGTGTTGAGCAAAAAAAAATTATAGATAAATGGTGAAGATGGAAGAAGAAAAGAAACAGGAGAAGCAGCAGCAAAGTTTCCTCCAATTACTAAAAAGATTAGGCTGTGTGATGGTCAGAATGTTCAAAACACTATTAGCGATTGTCAATTCATGGGACCATATCTTTTTGGACCAAGTTTACCAATTTTATAAAACAAAACATCAGATACAAAAAGTCAAAAGTAATGGTTGCCTGCTTGAGAAAAAAAAAACCCAACCTTAATGGTGAGCTAGAGAGGCAGGTTTCATTTACCAAACTTGTATAAAATGTACCAAGTGATCAGCTTGCAATTGGGGAAGAAATCCATATAACAAGTAACTGTCATATTAAAGCCCAAGCAAATTGTGCTGACATGAAGGGATGCATAAACACACAGTTCCACAAAATTTTTAAGCCATAAAGCTACAACTTATGAATAATTCAAGAGGCTAAACAACAGCAGCAACTCGAAATCACCTCAATTGGCGTCAGCAACTCATAAGGCTTCTCCCAACTAGATTGCCTTGTCCTCTTATTGTAATAAAATCTGGATATCAGGAAAAAAGAGTAATAAAATAAACATAAAAGTAAATTCAACATCAAAATGAATTGTTAACAGCAATGCATTATCACAAGAAGTGATTCAAGTCGGGGTAGACCGCTCACTGCCCACTTATACCAAAAACAAATAAAACCCAATAAACTAATCTGACAGTGTTGTATTATGCACCTACAATCACCAGCACCACAAGGAACCACATACCTCCTTCCATTAGCAGATGTATGTTCTTTCCACTCTGTCGAGGCTTCTTCAGTCGGCTTAGGCTGGATACTTGTTGCCTGGAAATTTATGCGGTGCCAACACCAAGATAAGACACATAAAGAACTGTTGAGATTGCAAAGGAGAAAAGGTAATGTAGAGCAACAACATAAAAAAGAGACGAAAATGAGAGGGTTCTTCCAACCAGAACATTAGTAGTGGTAACTGAAGATTGTTCGCCATTGCGCTGTATAGGTGTAACTGGTGCAGTGTTCTGGTTCATGGATGATGCAGGGTGTCCTCCAGTGGGAATAGGCTGTGCATGCATTTGAGGCATGGGCTGAAACTGAGTTACAGCATTAAAGGTTACAGGTGGTTGACCATATGAAGACGGTGCAAACTGCAAAATCAGATTCAATATATTAAATACTTGAGATATCAATCAAACTCATAAAAATCAATTATGAGGAAATTCCCAGTATCTTACAGTATACGATGAAGATAGAGGCACTCCTGGGCCACCTAAACCTGGCATATAGCTGTTTGGAGTTTGAACACTAGGTGGAGGCAATGGAGATCCAGACATGACATGCCTGTTTGGCTGAGCATTTGGTAATGGAATTGCCTGAGGTGGTGGTGGACCAAGGCTTGGCTGGTTAGGTCTAGCTGGTAACTGCTGCATTGGGTGAGGAAATTGAGGTTGTGGGGGTTGGGGAGGCAATCCTGGATTCATCACTGTGACACCTCGGCCTACAGGCTGAAAGTGTGGAGAACTCACAGGAATGAATTGCTGTGATGGCTGCACTGGACCAACCGGTCGGAACTGCAGCAACAATTGATTGAAAAATATTTCTCCAGATCTATTTGAAGTAATTGGAATAGGTGATCTGTAAATTTTTTCAGGTCAGAAACATTACTTGAATGGGCATTGGTGGTGGCGGAGCAAAATTTTGAGGATGATCCATGGGGCCAACCAGAGGAGGCTGGAGAGGCTTTTCAATAATTAAAAAAAAAAAACCAATATTAGGAAAAGATAAAGGGAAATTGCCAGCAAAACCAGTTTTAATAACAAGTGGCAAATTCAAGAGTTTTCTTCTTTTTTTTTCTAATAAATATAGCCACAAGCTTCAAGGCAAATGGAACGAACTACAAGATACAGAACCTTGAACATATCTCAATAATGGATGTAATAGAGAGAAAAGGAATTAGGAAATTATTGCTTATCTAGTATCCACCAACCCTTTTTTTTTCTTTTGTATGAAAGAAATAATTTCATTAGATAAGAACAAAATCACTAACATTTAATTTTATACCATAACATATAATTTTGTTACACTTCTTTAGCACAACATAGATTTCTCTAACGTTTTAGCATATGGAAGATAAGTGCAGCAAAACCTTTATTGCCTGGGCAACATGATGATTCTGAAGCTAGGAATGGGGTGGGGTCTTTCAAGTTAATCCTATGTGACGACATGTCAAATAAAAAAAATAACAATAAGTGCCATGTCTAAACACATAAAGTAGCACCGTGGGTCCTGAATACTTACTTTTTTGAAACTCAAATAAGTCAAAACACTTCATATAATAGCATTAATTACAACACGTGAAATATCAATCATTAGCCATCAGGAATTTTAAAAGAAAATTTGAGAAAGTGATGCAAGCCTCCATGCAAAACATAAACAAAACCTTGGCATGACCATTAAACATATCAACCTTGAGATGCTGTGCAAAAAAACTCCTGTAAAATTGTTGGATGTTTATTTCTTCAACAATGGGTCTAAGAAAAAGAAATTAAATGAAAAAAAAAATTCTTAGCATGGACAGCACCATCTCAAACAAGAGAGTGGCTGCACTAAGACATGTAAATTTCAACATTACTTTTTAAGATTCAACATGCTAAACATTACTGTCATCTTACATTTATTTTCTCTGTGTCTTTTTAACCAATCCAAGATAGATTGATATGCAATGAAAAGTCTGAATTATGACATGGCAGATATTATTTTCCAAAATACTTAACTAGTTAAGAGAATGCTTTTGGTGTATCAAACACAGATTGGAAAACAGTGGTAAACAATCCATAACATCAAATAAAAAAATAATATGGAGGCATGTTAAAAAATTCAAGGTCTCTTGCTGTATGAATGCCCAAAAAGTAGCAAGTAGTCAAGATTTGAGTACCCATAAGGAATGAAAAGTGCATATATATATTTGAACATTACCTGCATTCCAGAGAATTGAGGGTTGTTGGCCATTTATGGATGCGGCGTGTATCAGACAATGACTAAACCAGCAAAAATTACCATCACATTAGTATTTTCCAATATGGCAACAAGAGAAACCACAGTATATAATATATCAAGAAGCACATGTGGAAAGATAAAACAAGTTCAATAACATTGATAGAAACACAGTTGATTTTCTGATGGTAGGTAGAACAAAAAATAATTATATTCAAACAGATGAACTACTGCTACAAAATAGAAAATCGAAAAACATCTAGTCATGGAAAGGAAGACAGCAGATATTGAACTTGTGCTTGTGGTATACAATATAGGCTGTCAAGAAAAATACAAAATAATATCTCATCCATATAATTTAGACATGAAGAAGCATTTTCCATTTAAATCAACCATTTTCCACATCTGGAAAGAAAATTTTGGCTTATTTTCAGGAAACTGAATAAGATGAAAATCAAGGAATCACAGATAAAAGCTGAGCTTTTTGCTCATAACTTGACAGTATATTTTTTCCAGTTTCGATGAGCCAAGCAACCCATTCTACAATGCCTATTAATAAAATGAAACTGACTAGGTTATTCAGATGAAAATAAAAATCAATTAAACCTCTTGAAGACCTACATCGTTAAACTTTGTATTGTTTGCCTTCTATTTCTTCCTAGAGCTTTATTGTTTAGGTTGATACATTAACCTGGAGAGGCTACAAGCAAACATGCATTCAGACCATGGAGGGTCGCCTCTACATGTTCATGAAAGATGATCTACGTAGGAAATTTAAGGCAAGGGGAGCATCAGTATGATATTTGTGGAATGTCAAGGTACTTCCCATTCAATGGTTTTTTTGCAAGGTACAGTAGAAAAGTTGAGGAGCTCTGATGTGTTTATAATGGACTCTTTGAATTACATCAGTTCCCTATATACCCTCTGGAAATCATCTACCTAGTCAACTTTTTCTAAGCTTCACATTAATGGTATTGCATTATTGGGAAATTCATTATATTTTCAGAAAACAACTCACCCTTAACAGAAGAGTCAAATATCTATGCAATGAAATAGAAGGTAAAAAACATCACTTGGCAGCCAAAGCCATAATTAAATGATTTTTGAAAGATAAACAAAAGAATCACAAATCAAGTTACAAACATAGAAGTAATCAAATCAGTGTCACGGAAAAATTGTTCCAACCTAAGTTTCCCTCCATCTCATGTGTTTCTAGAAACCAAACAGTGTTACTTGACTGGTATAAAGACAAATAAAGCAATCCATGAAACAATTATCAGTGATAGGAAAGACAAACATGTTTACTTGAAAAAAATGAATCTTGCTAGGAGAACAATAAAACCATGAAATTCCGATTGGGGTATTCCTTAAAATTGCAAACAGATACCTGCAAGTTCCAAATTCCCAAATGTAGCAAACATCTAAAAAATAACCACGTGTGAGAATGTAAATGCAGTAACCAACAGCTTTATGCTGCATTAGTTAATTGATGCAGTAACATATTAAACTAATATAGCAACAGTATTTCCAGAAACGGAAAGCAGGCACGTGTAATTAAATCTTAAGATCAACCTCAATATCATTTGAATTGTTCCTCGCATCAAATGTGCAAATTTGGGAGCTTAATTGCCATCGATCGACTGACCAACAATATCCTTTATCTAAATTTTAAAATGACTCTGCCTTAAATAGTAATGTAATGATCCCATTCTTAAAGAATGTCACGATTCAATACCTTTACCCTTAAAATCTCAAAACATAACCAGCAGAACTTACCTACAAACTCCATTGAGATGCATCAAAAAAGTCTTACTCATCACAGCATTCTTTTCTCACTTTCTCAAAGCAACTAACTTGTGGGCTTAAATAAAATAATTTCCTACAAAATTATCAGTCCCGTGTTGCCATTTCCTCGAGTTCTATTGCTGCTTATCAAAATTCATAGCCAAATACGGAAGGAAAAAAATTCCAAAAAAAAAAAGAAAGACACCAATGCCACTAATCAAAATTAAACGAACTAGATCTTCCTGAAATCCTCCAAATAAGATTCTTAAACCTCCAAATTTTACTTTAAAAAAAGTCCAAACATTTAATTCACCAACCCTCGGCATTCATAACCTAAAAAAACATATAAACAAGATTCACTACAATCACATGAACCCACAACTCGAATTCTAATTAATCAGAGAGTGATACAACTCCTAAACAACAAAGAATCATAAATAACCCTAGTTTTATTGTTCTTTCAAGAATTCAAAACTAGCAATCAATTCAAGTTTAAGCTGTGGAGAGTGAAGACATACCAACAAAATAAAGACTAAATTTTGGCGTCGTTAAAATCAAGAATGGAGGGTTTAAGTGCATGAGAAGGGGGAGAAGTTTAGCGCTTTCAATTTAAAGAGATGTGAGAAGGGTTTAACCATGTGTTTTGTCTGGTACAGAGATAG
>Ga0325402_1007357_pt1 | contig 10448 bp, 4 predicted proteins | sample PopdelMetagenome_22_FD_207212 | JGI IMG/M metagenome (GOLD analysis project Ga0325402, IMG submission 207212) | Populus deltoides microbial communities from Bellville, Georgia, United States - Xylem-PdKOR-R3 | ecosystem: Host-associated > Plants > Phyllosphere > Stem > Wood/Secondary xylem... | reverse complement strand
ATAATATTATTATTTTTATATGAATTCAAATTTTAAATAAAAAAATTATTATTATTTGCGTTTTCAATAATCTTAGAATTAAAAATAATATTATTTGTGTCATGAATATTATTATTTTTACTATAATTAAAAGTATTAATATTAAAAATATTATCGTTTGTGTTATAAATATTATTATTTTTATAATAATTACTAAATTAGAAAAAAATTATTCTTAATATTGAAAAACAACCATAGTTTTGATTTGAAATGTAAAACTAAAAATTATTATTATTATTATTATTAAATTTTCAAAACCTATTATTATTATCAAAGAAAAACTATGTGGAGACAGGTAGCGCTTGGGCTGCTGTCTGGGGGTTGGGCACACCCCCTGCGCCTACGTGGCGCTTGGATCCTACCTCATTGCTGGGCATACCCCTGCATATACATGGCGCTTAGGCTGCACGAGGCAGGAATCATGTTCACTCCTCATTTGTGGACACCTGGTGCTTGGGTCATTACACTTGAACCAAGGAAATGAATCCGTCATCAAGACCCAAGATCAATGAGTCGTGTGTAGGGATTCAATTTTGTTGGGTCCCCCATCAAGACCTAAGTTTCCTAGATCCTAGATTTCTAAATATTATTATTTATTTTCAAAATATTATTATTTTTATTATAATTAATATTATTAATAAAATAATTAATAAATTTCAAAGAAAATATTACTATTAATATTGAAAACATATTATCATTTATATTATAAATTTTATGGTATTTTTTATAAAAATAAAAACTGAGCCTGCGGTGTAGTATTATTAAAAATATTCAACAATTCCATGTATTAATATAAAAAATATTATAATTTGCGTTGTAAACATTATTATTTTTCTTATAATACAAAGTATTCATCTAAAAAATATTATTGTTTTTCTTATTATTTAAAGTATTCATATCAAAATATTATTATTTAGGTTCTAAATTTTTTTATATATATATAATTCAACGTATTCATATCAAAGATATTATTATTTGTGTTATAATATTATTATTTTTATAAGAATTCAAATTTTTAATATAACAAATATTATTATTTGTGTTCTAAATATTCTGAGAATTAAAAATAGTATTATTTTTTTTATGAATATTATTATTTTTAATATAATTAAAAGTATTAATATTACAAATATTATCTTTTGTGTTATAAGTATTATTATTTTTATAATAATTAATATTATTAATCAAATAATTACTAAATTAGAAAAAATATTATTCTTAATATTGAAAAACAACCATATATTTGATTTGTAAGGTAAAACTAAAAATTATTTTTATCATCATCATCATCATCATTAAAAAATTTTAAAAAATTGTTATTATTATTGAAGAAAAACCATGTATGGACACATGGCGCTTTGGCTGCTACCTGGGGGCTGGGCACACCTTGTATGCCAACGTAGTGCTTGGGCTGCTACCTTAGTGATGGGCATACTACTGCGCCCACGTAGTGCTTGGGCTGCCTGCTTGAGGGCTGGGCATAACCCAGCATACACGTAGCGCTTGGGCTACGCTGGGCGTAACGCAAGCCCGCACCCCACTCGGAGATACCTAGCGCTTGGGTAGTGACGCATGACCCAAAGAGAATGGGTTCGGCGTCAGGACCCGCAATGAATGGGTCTAGCGTCAAGACCCAAGGTTCCTGGATCCTAAAATTCTAAATATTATTATTTGTTTTTAAAATATTATTATTTTTATTATAATTAATATTATTAATAAAATAATTGATAAATTGCAAAGAAAATATTAGTATTAATATAGAAAACATATTATTATTTATATTATAAATTTTTATGGTATTTTTTTATAAAAATAAAAACTGAGCCCGCGGCGTAGTATTATTTAAAATATCCAACAATTCGAGTTATTAATATAAAAAATATTATAATTTGTGTTTTAAATATTATTATTTTTCTTATAACACAAAATATTCATATAAAACATATTATTATTTTCTTATTATTCAAAGTATTCATATCAAAATATTATTATTTTTTCTTATAATTTAAGATATTCATATCAAAGATATTATTATTTGTGTTAAATATTATTATTTTTATAATAATTCAAATTTTTAATATAAAAAAATATTATTATTTGTGCTCTAAATATTCTTGGAATTAAAAATAGTATTATTTGTGTTATGAATATTATTATTTTTACTATAACAAAAGTATTAATATTAAAAACATTATATTTTGTGTTATAAATTTTATTATTTTTATAATAATTAATATTATTAATAAAATAAGTACTAAATTAGAAAAACATTATTTTTAATATTGAAAAATAACCATAGATTTGATTTGAAAATTAAAACTAAAAATTACTACTACTATTATTACTACTACTACTATTATTATTAATAATAAATTTTAAAAAACTGTTATTACTTAAAAAAAACTACATGGAGACGCGTGGTGCTTGGGCTGCTACCTGGGGGCTGGGCTCACCCCTTGCGCCCATGTAGCGCTTTGGTGCTACCTCAGTGTTGACCACACCCCTACACACGCATGATGCTTGAGTCCTGTCTCTGTACTGGATATACCTTTGGGCACATGTGGCACTTGAGCACGCCAATACCAAACTATTCTTGGACCCCACATGTTGCAGGTCTCAAAATAGTTTTGGGTTATAGGCCGTGCAGGGCCCAATATAGATTTAGGTTCCATATTTATATATATATATATATATATATATATGGGAACAAAAAATGAAGATTAAAAAGTCATCTCAGTTTGGTTATCTTAAGATTTTTGTGGCGATTAACCATGATTTCTTGAGACAAATTATTGAATAGCCATAGTAGATAGTAGGAGAGTGTTTGATAGCATAATAATTGTTTTTCAAAATAATTTTTGTTTAGAAATATATTAAAATAATATATATTTTTTTATTTTATAAAAATTATTTTTGATATTAATATATTAAAATGATTTAAAAACAAAAAAATAATTTAAAGAATAGAAAAAAATATTTTTAAAAAAAAATTTAAAACATAAAAGAGCCTTAAAAAAATCAACAATAAATTGACAACTCCTGAGAAAATCTTAATTTGGAGAAACGAATTGACCTATGTTTAATGAGTTTACCAACTTCTCGGGCACCATTAATTAGCTATCATTCAATGTGGGTACGAACGAACACGGGAAATACACAGCCCACCAAGCCCTTTACATGCTGGTCATGACTCGCATGGCTTCATGATCAATCCTTTCATCTGTCCCAGTATAACCAAATACTAAACTGTCAGGTATGGTATATTTGGAAGTCTGATTATAATTATTTTTTAAATTGTATTTTATATTGAAATATATTAAAATTAATATTTTTTTATTTTTTTAAAATCTTTTAATAAATTTTTTTTTTAAATACACGGGCTAGCCATGCACAGCACAACCAGAGTATAAGCAGAGATGGGGCTTCTCTTTTCCAGGCTCTTCTTTTTCATATTTAATAACTAGCTTGTGGAGGTCTGTTCATATATAGAATTAGGCATGTACTGCTTCTCGAAAAAAGAAAAAAAAAAAAGAGATCTTTTATATCTTTAATTTTATATTTATTATTACCATCTAGATAAGATTTGCTTTATGCAAATAGAAGTAAAATATATATGCTAGCTATGGTAAGCTTGATCCAAGACCTGAATTTAAGGTTTTGAACGGTCATCTAAGTTAATTTTTTTTAAAAAATTAAAACTACGTCGTTTTAGTAAAAAAACAAAAGTCAATGAGTTGTAATCAGGTTTTTGACCGGATCTTGTCCGGTTAACCAGATGACACCAAGTTTTTTCTTTTTTTATTTTTTTCAACCCGGCCCATTCCAGTCCCAAGTCAATCAGACCAAGTTTCAAAACTATGCTCCCTTCCCTCAAAATTTCTCAGGATGGATATGTGTACGACGTTTGTTCACAGAGAGAGAACAAGTCAAAGATGTTGAAATGGTACATTTTGTTGAAATTATTGCTAATAGAAACATTAATCTTCGTATTAAGCAAAGCTTCGGGACACAAACCCAATTATCTAATTCATATTTACTCTTGTGTGTATGTGTGTTCATGGATAGCTAGCTGGTCTCCAAGTCTCCAGCAAGCAATAAGTAGGTTTTGACTCAGAAATCTCAAAATTGTTCTATTGTTATAAAGAGAATAGTTGCAACAAATGAAATAAAAATAATAAATATAATGTTTTACGTGATTCGACGAGTGTTTATGTGGAAGAAGAAATTTCGCTATAATTGCAATAATTTCAAGAACTCTCAATCTCAAGTGAACACCATCCTCCAACCCCTTAGTGGATGGATGTTCTTTTTGTTATAAAAACAAAATACATTAAATAAATTTAATGCATATTAGGTTGAATAACCACAAAATAAAAGCATTTAAATCATTAGGAAAAAAAAAAACCATGCCCTTGAGTTCAAGATACAAGCTATGCTCAACGCATGCATATCGTTCTCGTATACATTAGGATTGGTTGAGTATTAGAGGCATAGCTTTGGAATTGGATATATTTTCATATATTATCGAGCAATGTTGAAATCTTAGGAGAGAGCATAATAAAATAGTTATTTCTTTGTGCACGTTTATGATGCTCTTTTTTAATGTAAAATTTGTTAGTAGTTGCCACTAGAATATGATATTGGTGGAAGCTGGTTATCAATAATATAGAAAATACCAAAAATTTAGTGAGTAAAAAGAATTATAGAACTTTATATTCATAATTTATTTCTCTAAAAATAAGTTAATAAAGTCCGTCTTATTAGCGGTTTACAAGACTTGTAAACAGGTCAGAAAACCCTACATCAACTAGAAATTTAAAAGCATCAAGGAAATTAAAACAATATCTGAATTAAAATAATAAATTCAAAAAACCTAGGAACAACAGCTTATAGGCCCAATTCGGGTGATCCAATGCTATGATAAAATAAGAAAACTGACTGTAAAATTACCTAGAAAAATTTAAGCTCAATCTAATAGTTCAATTTCCTGTTATAATCATTTTAAACTGTTACGCTAGTTTTGACGCAATCAGACTTCCACTTGAGTCTAGACATGTCTAGTTTATAAAATTATATGTTAGGTCATTCACATAGTTTGTTTTGGATAGATCACCATCTAATTTTGACTAACATTTTTTTTCTTTAGTTATTATTTTTGTAATTAGCTTACTGTTTTTTAGGAAATATATATCACTCGATTGTAGGAGAGATATAATGATGATCTTTCAACCCATCCAAAAGTTAATCTGAATTTATGGTTGGAGACTCGATCATCCGGTGGATTTGATAAAAATCAAGTTTACGGTATCTTAAACACAACAATTGAGGATTTGTTGACGGCCCATGGTTTCTTGATTATTGGATGCTCCCAATCAGTTTTGAGCACTCAATCTCTAGAGTTCTAGGTGATTGTTCAACAACAAGTTGACTCTTGAATGACCCAACTTATTAATGCTGAGACATGATGACTTAGTACATAGAGCTGAAATAAAACATCGATGGTACATGTGGTCCACCTCATCACCCCCAGTCTCGATGAAGACTCGCCTCCTTCTCCTCCTCTTCGTGCCTCTCCTATAGATGAATTGTATTAAAACTAATAAATTTTTAAATCTATAATAATTATTATTTTTTATTTTAATTACATTTATTTTCTACTCTGTTTATTAGATTTAAAAAAAAATTAAACATATTAATGATGAAATACCGATGGACTAACTCCGTCGAAAAGTCTTAGAGAGTTGGAAAAACATTACATAAAATGCCACTCATTATTTCAGACAAAATCACCAACATACTGAATCTCTCGAAGAGTTTTAGATAGCTGAAAAAAATTACAGAAAATTCCACTAACAATATATCCTCACCGACGGGTTAATTCTGTCAGTAATATGAAAATAAATCATCTAAGAAATTACAAACGGTATTTTTGTTGGTGATATGCCATATACATCGATGGAAATACTGACGGAGTGATGCATGTAGTTCTTTTTTGTTTGACATGTTTTTTGTCTGTAAATCCATCCATAATTATATTATCAGCAGAATTACTAATGAAACAGAAATCACTAACGTCGATACATTTTCTGACAAACAGTAATCATTCGTGATTCCGTCAATAAAAGTATTTTCAATAGAATCAATGTCTAAATACTAACAGAAAAATCCGTCTATAACATGCAAAACTTTGATGGTGTTTATTATTGGAATATGAACAATCAACAACTTTCACTCTCCTTCACTGTTTTCCAATAATTTTCTCTCTTCTCACAAATTCATACACTAAAAAATTAATAAAATAAACTTTTGGACTAAAATAAAATCCCATAAAACTTTGAGATTAATTATGGACTTTCTCTGTGTTTTATATTAGAGACATATCATTTAGAATTTTGTCTGTCTAACACAATTTAAAATCTTATCTAATAGAGTTAGGTTAGAAAAGGATGAAATTAAATAAAAAAAAAGCATATTGGACGGAATTGTTTTAAAAAAAATCGAAAGTAAATAAGAAAGGGAGAGCTGCTTCAAATACGAATAGTGAAGCGGGTGAAAACCCAGGAATATTTGATAATTAATTTTACAGGTTAAAATTGATCCCAGGACAAACTAGCCGGAAGAAGCCTCCACCATCGAGCCACGTACCTCCCTATTTAGAAATTCTTACCATATACGTGTATTATGTATATATTCCTCTTTATTTCTGTCCATGTTGCTGCACGTGCCAGCGACCGACCACTAGCCAGGGTGGTTCTCATAACGACTGGGGCAGATGATGCACGGCATTCATCATGCTTAGAGTTTTTTTTTTTTTTTTAAATTTTATGGGGCCTTTCCATTTTAATTAACTCCGGTGGGACAGTGTCGGAGAGTAGATAGGGATGATCATCCCCACCTTATTAATGGCTGTCACATGGCTCCTTCAGCTCTGGCTAGCTATCCCTAGCTAGTTATTAGTCTCACATGACACAAACATATTAAAATAAAAAATGATGATGATGATGAAGTTGATGTTCTTTTACAATCATACCACTTGGAAAAATCTCTTTATGAGGTTTTCTCGATGCTAGAAATTAGTCAATGATTTTGATGTATTTTCTACCTACCAACTCTAACTAATATTTCAATTTCCTCGTATGAGAAAATGATATTTTTTTATTTTTAAAAATATTTTATTTAAAAAAATATTAAATTGATATATTTTTTTATATTTTTTAATAATTTTAATGTTCAAAATAAATAGAATTTTAAAAATATCTTAAAATACTTTTTTTAAAGCATTCTGCATCGAAATTAAATAGTTGATGTTGGTTCATAGTATATACACTGGATTTAGTTCCTGTTTGTTTTTGTGTTTCAAAAGCGTTTTTTAAAAAATTTAAATTTTATTTATTTTTTTCTTTGATTCAAATTAATCAATATTTTTTTGTGTTTTTAAATCATTTTAATACACTGATGTCAAAAATAATTTTTTAAAAATAAAAAAATATATATTATTTTAATATATTTTTAAGTGAAAAATATTTTAAAAAATAATCACAACCACACTCCTAAACGAGCAATGAAAGAGCTGCATGAATGGTTTATAGATCAAAACTAGATATTTACTACATCACCGTATGTATTTTTTTTTCTTAAATAAAATTCCAACACCATCAAATTGCCTTATATTTAAGCTTGTAATTAACACAGAGAGCATTCAATCCTGACCGAAAAAGAAAAGAAAAGAAAAAAACTTTGAGAAATAAGAAAGGTCACAAATTAAATAAGCTGGGATAACATGAAGTTAATTAATGTCGACGATCCACTTTCTTTTTCTTTTTCTTGCTAGATTTCCTTTGGTTTAATGGTTTTCTAGCTTTATTTATATATCCACTCGATTATCATGAAAGAAATCTCTATCTAGTTACTCCTAGCTAGCTCATCTCTGTTCATATATAGATGTTTTTGGGATTTATTTCTTGTTATGTAATTTTTTATGAGTTTCCAATAATTTTATGTGTTTGTTCAAAAAGCATTCATATTTTTTTTTGGGTGTGCATGGAAAAGTATTCTTACTGCTGTACATATATGGAGCATCCAAACCCTAATTACTATTGCCAGCTCAACTATAACATGAAAATGGACTGTTCATTAATGGCAAGTTGTCAGGCACAGGAACAAGGCATGGTGGATTATTTTGCTACTATTTGGCAACGCGGTTGCGGCTGCGTTTCTAAAAAATTTGAATTTTTTTTTGTTAAACTTTAATATGATTTGTACGTTCTGAATTGTTTTGATGTGCTGATGTTAAAAATAATTTTTAAAAAATAAAAAAATATTATTAACATGCATTTTGGCACGAAAAGTTATTTGAAAAGCACCCGCAACCACACTGGCAAACAAGCTTTTTATATCTCTGCTACGTAGCGTTCCAAATCAATCTCTGTTTATGAAGGTTTTGTTTATTTTTGTGTTTTAAAAGTGGTTTTAAAAAAAATTATTTTTATTTTTATTTTAAATTAATATTTTTTTAGTATTTTTAGATTATTTTGATATGCTAATATTAAAAATTATTTTTAAAAAGTAAAAAAAATATTATTTTAATTTATTTTTAAGTAAAAAACACTTTAAAAAATAACCGTAACCAGATTTTTAATAATATTTTTTTCTGTTGTGACAGTAACCCTTATGGCCTTATCTATCAAACCTTTGGTGGTTGAACAAGTCATTAATGTTGCATCGATCGAAGGCTCATGACAGAAGTGAATAGTGATGATGAACACTATTTATACCCAGCTTTGTTCACTCATTTACTTGTACATCACAATTGTGTTAGGGCACCCATTAAAGTTGTGCTAGGGTTGCTTGGAAACATGTGTAAGGATAGTTCATCATGTTTCATTTCTTTAATTTTTGGGCTTGTAATAACACTAGCAAGTGTTACTCCGGAAGTTGAGGCTAGGGCTTTCTTTGTTTTTGGTGATTCGTTAGTAGATAATGGCAACAATAATTATCTTGCAACCACTGCCCGAGCTGATGCACCGCCGTATGGGGTCGATTATCCAACTCATCGGGCTACTGGACGTTTCTCTAATGGCTTTAACATCCCTGATCTCATCAGTAGGGTTATTTTTTTTTTATTAGATTGCAAATATATCTTTTTTTTTTCTTGCACTCTAGATTGATTAATGTCGATCATGTATATTACTAGGTGAGGCAATTGGCTCGGAACCCACATTGCCATACTTGAGTCCTGAGCTCAGGGGAGAAAATCTACTTGTCGGAGCCAACTTTGCCTCTGCTGGAATCGGAATTCTCAATGACACTGGAATTCAGTTTGTAAGTTCATTTTCAATTCAATTTCTTGACGTGCAATGTAATTTACAAGCGTTTTCTTCTCATCAAGACAGGGAAGGAAGACCTTGACTAGCTAGTAAACTTAAGTACACTTGCATTATACTTTATATTGTACGTAAAAGCAAAAGAACACAATGTTCATGAGTTCATCATATATCAATTTTAACTTAATTATATACATTGCAGCTCAACATCATCCGAATGGGTCGTCAATTGCAATACTTCCAACAATATCAGCAAAGGGTTAGTGCACTTATTGGACCCGAGCAAGCTCAACGATTGGTCAATCAAGCTCTAGTCCTGATGACCCTAGGCGGCAATGACTTTGTTAACAACTACTACTTGGTGCCCTTTTCTGCAAGATCTCGCCAATTCGCCCTCCCTGATTATGTTGTCTATCTCATCTCCGAGTACCGCAAGATTTTAGTGGTAATATACATGTTTTTATATATATGTTTCTCTGGGCATATTATTCTTCAAGTCTCTCTTTTTATTTCTGTTTTTTTAACAAGATTTTGTTGCAAAAAGAGACATTACAAAGAGATTCAGTAGACTATAGCAACATGCTCACATAGAAGTACGTAGGAGCAAAATTAAATTAATGTGATGAAGCTTCCAGGCACCATTTAACTTGATAGAAAGTGTTGTCAACTGCAAAGTTACAAGGGTCAAACCAGCCCAACGCTCAGATTGGGTACCGAAATCAATCTAAATTTTGATTTAAAAAAAAAATAAATTGAAACCACATTGTTTTGGTAAAAAAAACCAAGTGAAACTAAGTTGCTCCAGTCAAAATATATTATCAGGTTAACCCACTGACTAGGCAAAATCTTGTAACACAAGTCAAATATACTGAATGAGGCTCAAGCGCGCTGTAATGAATTAGAGGGGGTCTCACTTTTGGGTTCTTTGTGTCCTAAATTCACCGATATTTGCATCACCCTTTCCTTTAATCAAGCAAGATAAGTTTTCTTTTATAAATGAGAGACTTGAACTCGATTTTTTTTTTAAAGAGAAAGAACATTAGCGCATCAGTTAAGACGTAAGCTCATTGGCAAGCAAGACAAGTT
>Ga0325402_1007352_pt1 | contig 10449 bp, 7 predicted proteins | sample PopdelMetagenome_22_FD_207212 | JGI IMG/M metagenome (GOLD analysis project Ga0325402, IMG submission 207212) | Populus deltoides microbial communities from Bellville, Georgia, United States - Xylem-PdKOR-R3 | ecosystem: Host-associated > Plants > Phyllosphere > Stem > Wood/Secondary xylem... | reverse complement strand
GGTGAGAAAAAAACCTTAAAGTTAAACTTATAGGTTCATACAAGGAAAATGGATTATGGAGGTCTTCATCAAAGGTCAACCTGTAGGCAAAAGGGGTATGCCAAGAAGGAAATAACTCATAATAGGGTATACAATGGTGTATTGAAGAATATTAATAAAGCTTTGGAATTAAGGCGAAGAGCACACATAGGCTATTGAGGTTTGTTAAAATATTTATTTTAGGGACTGTACTGCATTTTTAGTTCAGTATATGTTTCTATGTCATTCATATTTTGAAATCAAAAGATATTTTTATGAAAGTATCATTTAGTATTTTATTTTCATTCATAACTAGATAAATGTAATGTTAAAATATGGTTGAATCCTAGGGCATATCAAACAAGCGCTAAATGCAATCCCCTACCCTTTTAAAACTCATAAAAACATTAATCCTCAATATTTTGCGTGATCTTGTAGCTCTAATCAAAATATTGTGATCAAATGGGTGTTGTGAGAATACTTTGCTAAAACAATTCTGAAAAATTAAACTTGCCCTTTGATTTCAGAAGTAATTTAATGTTGGTTTAAAAACGTGTTTTGGCATCTGCTCATATGATGACAAAAAATAAATAAATCAAGCAATTTTAGTTTTAAAGTGACCAACATACCTGAATCAAAAGACATGAAATTAAAAAACAAAACTTACAGTCACCCACACTCTACTTTTTTAGGCTATATTCTAGTTGTAAACATAATGGTATGACCATACTAGGTCCATCAAGATGGTTTAATTTAATTATATGATAAAAAAAGGATAATAAATGTATTGAATCTAAAAAGAAAAAATGATAACGACGACCTACTAAAGAAGAATGATTGCCAAAAAAAAGAAATTGTTATAACCCAATTTTGACCCATTTGCTTTTTAATCTAATTTTAAGGGGGTTAAAATTTGAAATTAAAAGATCAGGGCTTGAATGCAAAATTTGGAAACCTTAAGAACCAAATTGAGAAATGGTCATTCCCGGTACAAAACGATATCGTTTCAAACATACACTGTTCTTATTCTTCTTCCTCGGACGCTAAAAGCCCGCTTGCAAAGAAGGAAAGGAAATTATGAAACACCGGCATCCCAGTCCAACGAGAACTCAAATTGCAAATCTTATTTGTGTGAAGATTACAACCCCAGGGAGATAAGGATGAATTTATCATGCCCTCATGCTTATAAAAGGTAGTCCAACATGGGCGGGACTGTTGGTGCCCCAATCCAACTGAAACACAATGTCCCCGGGCCTTATCATGGTCCTAGGGAGATAAGCAGCATGAAAGCCTATAAAAGGTAGAGGAGGATCCGTAAAAAAGAAGAAGAAGAAAACACAGAGAGGAGAAAACAAAGAGAAAACAAAAAGAAAAAAGAGCAGAAGAGGGAAAAGGACTGACTCTTGAGAAAGTAGAAATATAAAGAAAAAGAAAAGAAGACGAGGAGTAGAAAGGGAATCCAAGGAATGCTTCATCCAGCACTTGCATCTTGCTTCTAGAAAAAGGTAAGTCACTTTCAATTCTCCCCCTCCCTGCATTTTAAATACTCTCCTCCTATAGCAAGCATGCATGAATAGTTCATGCACGCTTGCAAATAAAAAAAAGAAAGAAAAGGGAGTTGGGTTACTAGTCAGAACAAGTAACCCGGCTAGTTGGTTGGGTCTGGCCCAGACCATACTGCTAGGTTGGACCCAGTCCAATATAAAAAAAAAAAGAGAAACAAGCCAAATTTGGACCTCCAGCCCAGCTGGCCCAAACTATGCTGGCTAAAGGTGTGTTTGGCAAAACACATCCTTATGCCTTGTCCATGTATTTTATCTCCTTCTATTTTGATATCTGGCCAAACAAGCCCCGTTTTGATATTATAAAAGAGGCGAAGAGAGAATTGACTGGAGAAGCAGAAATAGAAGAACAAAAAAGAAAGGGCTGAAGGCAGAAAGGAAGTCAAACATAGAGGATCCGCCAACAACCAACAACTGAAGATTTCATCCAAACCAAGTAAGTCATTTTATTCCCTCCTTTTCACTTTTAATTACCCTTTTCCTGTAGCAAGCGAGTGTGATTAGCCCACGCACACTTGCATAGGAAAATATATCGGTCGGGATACTGGTCTTAACCAGTAAACGAGCTGGTTTGGCTGAATCTAGCCCAATAAATAAGCCCTTTTCAATATAAAAAAATTCCAAAAATATTTGGGGATCTTTGTTGATTTATTAATGAGCTCCTCACGCTTTGTTTTATTTTTTTTCTTTGAGTTTTGTATTTTTTTCTGCTATATACTCAATCTATGGATCATTACTTGTCAAATGCAAAATTTGTTGTGCAACGTTTCTTTTATTTCTATCTAAAAAGGGAAAACAACAATAAAGGAACAAAAAGAAAATGGCATAGAAAAATTCTTCTTCAAATTCAATTTTTTACAAAATTATTCATTGATGGCAGAGTAAAGAATATCGTATTTGTTTTGGGTTTGTACGATATTTACCAACGCTAGAGTTGGAAATATTCATAGGAATTGTTCACTGACGCCAAAGTCAGGAACATGATAGAAAGAACAAAAAAAAGAGAATAAATTCTTAGCAAGTTTAGACAAAACCACCAATGCAACCTGATTTAGGTAGGACGATAAGGGGTGATACCATCTTTCCTTTCGCGTAACTAGTCTTGTTCGCCAATTAGGGTTCCTAGTGACCATAATAATAGGTGGTGACTCCTTGAATTAGACCTTCCCCCCAAAGAATAAGATGCCAGATATCTATTCTTGTCTAGGAAATTGTTTTTATCAATCGCCACGATGTTCGAGTGTGACAGAATGACAATTCCACTGGGGACTTTAGAACTAAGCTTTGATTTTTGTCTTTTTATTGCTATAATGTTTTGACTTTAGAACTAATCATTTTAAGTGCATGCACATTAAATTTAGGTTAAGTGGGGGAGTAATGATATCCCAACGGCTTTAGTCTAGGCAAGACTCGTGAAACCATCCAACTCTTGCTTGATTGTTTACTCTATCGTGGTTGATATGCCAATCCGATATTACTCAGAGCCTCTATTTTCACACTACTTGTAAGCCTTATATCGACCTTTCAAGGACAATCACTGAGCATGCGAGAGATCCTTTGAGACTAGGTAGCAACCTACCTGTTGATGCACTCGACGATTAAAATCTACCTATTAGGTTGTCACCTTGTGAAAGGCGAGTCCACATTGAATCTGTATTTTCCATGTTGATAACATCATCACTTGCACATGATTGCATAATTTTCATTTAGCAGGTTGAAATATAAGTTCCCCATTTGAAACGCACCTATAACACCCGACTACAAAAAAGACAAATGGATAACAAAGAAAGAGCTCACTTGGAAGCTCAACATCGAAAGGAGTTAGGAAGTCTTAGAAAGGAAGTCATAAGGCTTACTAGCCTACTCGAACAGGCCTTGAGATCTAAACCAGAAGAAGCAAAATTTATAACTCAGCCTGAACCTATGCTCGCATATCCACATGATCTGAGGGCAAATGAGGTGTCATTTGGATCTCAATCAGCTATATATTCCTGAATCGCCTAACTAGGATATCCCACAAAAACGTCGTCTACCATTGATTTTATAATGAAGAAATCCTAAAAGGACAAGATGTTAAAATAAGATGGTCTGAATAAATTGGTTGTCCTAGAGCAAAGAATAAGGGCATTCGAGGGAACTAGCCTACTGACCATTTAAAGGCTGCTGAGATATGTTTGGTGCCCAATGTGATCACCCCTAAAGGTTTTAGAGTGCCTGAATTCGTCAAATATACAGGAACTTAATATCCTGGAACTCATCTCAAGGCATATTATAACAAAATGGTTGAGGTGGTCTATAACGAGAAATTGTTTATTCACTTCTTTCAAGACAATTTGAGTGACACTACCCTCATTTGGTATATGTGGTTGGACAATGCCAAGGTAAAAAAGTGAAAGGACTTAGTTGATGCCTTCATTAGGCAATAAGTTCAATGTGGATGTGGGCTTTGATAGGTCAAGCTTGCAAGCTATGGAAAAAGACAACAAGGAGTCCATAAGAGAATACGCCCAAAGATGGCATGAGAAAGCTGCACAAGTTAATCCTTCTTTGTTGGAAAAAGAGATGATCAATTTGTTTGCCAATACTTTTAAGGCCCCATACTTTGAAAACCTGGTTGGAAGCTCTGCACAACATTTTTCTGACTTGGTTGCGATAGTTGAGAAAATTGAACAAGCCATCCGATTAGGAAGGATTGCTGACTTGACTGATGAGAAAAGTTTCACTAGAAAAGGGAAAGAAACTGAGGTTCACAAAATCAAAGATGGTTACAAGTGGGAGAGAAAAAAACTACCAAAACAAAGACATCTAGAGATCACTCGTCCTGAAGACGAAGCTATGGTGTCATTAGGCCAAGACTGGTCTATGTATGACCTCAACTGACTATTAAAAATGTGCTTTTGTTAAGGAATTCATATGAGAGGGATGGTTGAGAGATTCTAGAAATTCCAATCGATGATTGCTAAGTGTTTAGCCCTTTTATATGTCACTTTGCTACTATAAGGTCTTTGTTGTTTTTCTTTTTTCTAGCATTTCAATGAAATAATGAGTTTATCCTTCAATTGAGTCTCTTCCTTTGAACTACAACCAAAATATCCTCAAAGGGGTTCCCTCTAAGAACTCACAAATAAATTTTTGAAGCCTGACAATTAATCTTTTTTATCAAAATCTTTTCCCCACTGGAATTTTGAAAAAAAAATTAAACTTGCATTTTAATTTCAAAAATAATTTGAAGTTCATTTAGACCTATATTTTTTACATTCTACTTATAAAATGACATATGAATCCAGCAACTCCTTCATTGAGATGACTAAACTTTAAACCAAAATACACAAATAAAAAATGAACTGTCACCCTCACACCATGACTTTTAAACCAAGTATCTTAAATGTATGCATAATGATATGTAATGAACTTGTTGCTCATGAACTCACGAAATGCATTTCTTTGCAAAGACCAAATCATCACACTAGACGAGGTCAAAGTTTATTGATCATAACTGTTTGCGCTTGAAATGAGGAAATTTCACCTTTTTTATTCCCTTCACATTCTAAAAAGTATATCCCTTGCAGTCTCTTTTTGAGCCTGAATAATTTTTCTTTCATGAAAAAAAAATCCCAACTAGGATGACACCCCATATTAGGGGCAAATGAAAATTTCAATGAAAAAAAAAGGAATGAAAAAGCCGTGAGAAGGCCAAAAAGAGCTTTAGAAACTCAAATGCTAGGGGACATGCCCAAATCACAAGAAAGAGTGACAACGAAGATAAAGTGAGTATACCCTAGAAGTGAGTATACCCTAGAAAAGCAATGAAAAAAAGAAAAAGGGCAAATCAAAGAAAAGCAGCAAAAGAAAAGATGAAGGACACAAAGAGTCGAACTGCTGATAGCGATACTTAGTATTTGAAACCTTGAAACACTTTTTGAGCCTTCTGAATCCTTTTCTTTCATAGCAAGAAACCACATCTAACGTTATATATGTGCCTGTAGAAGTCCTTTCTAATCAAGCAAGCAAGCAACCTGAAACAATAAACAATGTTATCAAAATGCAAGGAGTATTTTTTATTAGAGTCATGACATCGAGAACAAGCTACTCATTATTATTCATACTGATAAAATGAATGTTGAAAAAGAGAAAAATATTTCTCAAACACAACCTCGAGCTTTTTCTCGAGTTGTTCGCTTGGAAACCCATAAGAAACAGAAGGTCACCTCATGACATACTTTCACTGAAGACAATATCACCAAACACGAGCAAATAATCTCTTTTCCAAGAAAAAACCAAGGAGTTGCAAGATTTAAAAAACATATTGTTTTAAACTTACGTCAAAACAATTTCTGTTTTCAAAATGGAAGATCAAGATTTCAAGATTCATTCTAGACAAATATTTCTTCACCAAACTGAAAAAAAGAGAGAAAGAATGAGAGAATGGTCACTTAAAACCATTATTTTTTTGAGTCGTAGACAAAGCACACCCAAGGGCAATGGCCAATACAAGGGGGCAACATTGTGTTCAGAAGGAATATCAATTTTTTTAGAAAAAAAAGAGAGAGAGGAACATTTCATACAAGAAGACAAAGGGGCATTTTGGTTTACAAAAGGTAGTTTGATCCTTTCAATAAGTGACACCGAGTTTTTTAGTAGTGAGATAGGGAGTAATGAATGATCCTCTCAAATTATCTGATGAGACATAGAATCTTTAGCAAGTAAGTGGGTCATGATGGGCACCATGAAGGCTGAGTTGTGTAACAAATATGGGAAGAGGACATGGGCCAATAAGCCGAACGACAAAGATGACCCAAGTCAGAAATATCAATTCCTCATCAATCAAGCAACAAGAAGATTGAGAAGAAAAGGGACCTATATTTCAAATCAAGTAAAGGTGCATGCATATCATCTAGATTTTGAAACATTGAAGAATGTGTTTTTAAATTTCACAAGAGAAATCCCTGATGGGATCCATCAAAAGGAAGGGCACCTCGAAATAGCTAAAAATTGAAAATGCTTTGAAAAGTTTTTCCCTTTTAATAAATTTTTGGACTTGGGTAGGCTGCTCGTGAGAATTAGACCACCTGAAAAATCTTTGTATTTTTCAATTGGAAAAGTCACCCATCATAATGAGACTCTTTGAGTTTTGACCTAGGCAGATCACCCACGAGAATTAGGCCACCCAAAAAATCTTTGTATTTTTCCACCTTTTTATTTTTTCACCTGAGTAAATCACCCATCATAATGAGACCATATCTGAAAAATCCTTGTATTTTTCAAAAAGAAAGAAGAAGAAAGAAAAAGAAATCTCTCTTTGTATTTTATCATCGAGCATGTCCCTTGGAACAATGAGACCACTTGAGAAATCCTTTTTGTGTTTCATTTTTCTTCCTATTGGGCAGGTCTCCTAGAACAATTAGATCACTTGTGAAATCCTTTGCGTTTCTTCTTCCTATCAGGCAAGTCTTCTAGAACAATTAGAGCACTCATGAAATCCTTTTCGCGTGTCCTTCTTTATCGGGCAGGTTGCCTGGAACAATTAGACTACTTGTGAAAATCCTTTGTGTTTCTTCTTCCTATCAGGTGGGTCGCTTGAATGCAAATTTTGGAAACCTCAAGGACCAAATTGAGAAATGGTCATTCCCAGTCCAAAACGTCACCGTTTCAAACATGCATTGTTATTCTTCTTCTTCCTTGGACGTTCAAAGCCCGCCTGCAAAGAAGGAAAGGAAATTGTGAACCACCGGCATCCCAGTTCAACCACAACTCAAATTGCAAATCTTATCTTCATGAAGATTACAATCCTGGAGAGATAAGGATGAATTTCTCACGCCCTCATGCTTATAAAAGGGAGTGCAACATGGACGGGACTGTTGGTGCCCCAATCCAACTGAAACACAATGTCCCCAGGCCTTATCATGGTCCTGGGGAGATAAGTAGCATGGAAGCCTATAAAAGGCAGAGGAAGGAACGAATCGAAGGGGGAGAGAACAGGAGAACAAATAGGGGGATCCAGAAGAGAAGAAAAAATATTGTAGAGGACTAAACACAGAGGAGAGAACATGAAAGCAAAAAAAGAGAGAGAGAGAGAAAACCAGAAGGAAAAAAAATATACAAAAGAGACGAAGAGAGAATTGACTGGAGAAGCATAAATAAAAGAACAAAAAAGAAGGGGTTGAAGGTAGAAAGGAAGTCAAACACAGAGGATCTGCCAGCAACCAGCACCTGCAAATTTTCATCCAAATCAAGTAAGTCATTTTGTTCCCTCCTTTTCATTTTTAATTACCGTCTTCCTGTAGCAAGCGTGCGTGAATAGTTCATGCACACTTGTAGAGGAAAATATATCGGCCGGGTTACTAGTCTGAACCAGTAACCAGGCCAGTTTGGCTGGATCTTGCCCAATAAATAAGCCCTTTTCAATATCAGAAAATTCCAAAAATATTTAGGGATCTTTGTTGATTTATTGATGGGCCCCTCACGCTTTGTTTTTTTTTTCTTTGTGTTTCGTATTTTTTCTGCCATATATACTCAATCTGTTGATCATTACTTGTCAAATGCAAAATTTGTTGTGCAACATTTCTTTTACTTCCATCTAAAAAGGGCAAACAAAAATAAAGGGTAAACAAAAAGAAAATGGCATAGAAAAATTCTTCTTCAATTTTTTGCAAAATTATTTATTGGCGGTAGGGTCAGGAATATCGGATTTTTTTAGGTTTGTACGATATTTATCAATGCTAGAGTTGCAAATATTCGTAAGAATTGTTCACTAACGCCAGAGTCAGAAACATGATGGAAAGAACAAAAAAAGAGAAAATAAATTCTTAGCAATTTTAGACAAAACCATAAATGCAATCTGCTTTAGATAGGACGCTTAAGGAGTGATAACATATTTCTTTTTGTGTAACCAGTCTCGTACCATATAATCTCTGTTGACCAGTTAGGGTTTCTAGTAACTATAATATTAGATGGTAACTCCTTGAACTAAACCTTCCCCTTCCCCTTGCCCTCAAATAACAAAATATCAAATATCTATTTTTTTTTTATTAGCCGTCACGGTGTAGTGTTGATAAATTTATAAGATGAAAAAACAAAATGTTTATCCTTTTCTTTTTATCTTTATATGGAATGTTTTTTTAGTCAATTTGCATGTTAACAAATACCAAGTTTTTTCTTCGAAGATTTTTAAACGCATCGCTTATATCAGGATTTTAAAGCGCTGGTTTTAAAGTTTGGATTAAATAAAAAAATAAAATAAACATAGCTGCTGATCCTACCAGTTGAAGTTAAAATAATGTATACCTAATAACTAATCTCTTTAATTTTCGCTTTTGAGTCATCTTTGATTTTTCTCCAGCGGCAACAATGGACATTCCCAAGTCATTTACCTCATGCAGCCCTACTTCCCTCCCTCTCTCTAAAACACGTTTATGTTTCACCAACCAACGAGCAGAAATTTCCAAAAGAACTATGTAGGGCGGGGCGGCTGCAAAACATTTTAATTTTTTTATTATTTAGTATTTAAATATGAAATAATATAATATTTTTTATTTAAAATAAATAAACTTTTTAATTATCTTATTATATTACTTTTGACCTCCGGTCAAATACTATCAGCTCCGCCCCCTGCTGTTGATCATCTTTATAATCTCCTTCCTGGTGTTTTTCTTTCCCTCCAGCAACCCACCTCTCATTACTGAGAAAAACACGCCGCCGTTTCTGCTTGTGGTTTTTTCCTCTTTGATCATCGTTCTAATTAGTTCCTCCCAGATAATATAGCAATTACCAAGAGAACGAGTTGTGCTTTGCGCATGGCGTTGTGGCCATCACTACTGTCGAAGACTTTCTCTGTTTTGGTTTTTGGATTTGTGGTGTTGAATTGCATTGCTGTGGACAAGTTTGGATCCCATGCTCAAGGAGTCACTCCACTCTTGCCATTAGATGAAGGTACGTACGTGCTCCTAGCAATTCAATAATCTCACTCTCTCTTTAGCATGATTGAAGGTTCCCTTTTTCCTGGAAAATAATTTATTTGCAGAGATTAACGCTTCTTATTTTTATTTACTATTCTTAAATAAAATCAGAATCATTTCAATTTGTGATGATTAGTGAGAGAAATTAGTATATCTACTGAGAAATAAAATAAGAAAAATGGAAATTGTTATCCACTTCGTTAAATTGTGAATTATATTTTTTATTTTGGATTATCCTCTCTCTTTCGTGATTATGAAAACTTATTATATGATGTTGACTACCTTTCCATTCTAATCATTGAGCTTCTTATATAATATTTTAAAATAATAAAGGAGAGCGTTATTAACGATTTCTTTGAGGAGTGATAATAATAATAATAATAATAATAATAATAATAATAATAATAATTGGTATGTTGATGTCATCGAAGCAATTATTGCTTGATATTGCATCTTTACAATACTGCCAAGTGACAGATAATTTTGGTGGAAAGGTCCTACTACCTTTATGGTATATTAATTGTACTCGTAACTAGCCATCTAAACCGCGGGGCCTTTTTTTTTTTTTTTTTTTTAAAGAAAACATTATATTAAGCACTTTTAAAATAGAAAGAAACTTTTGCTACTTTGATTATATATACTCAACTGGAAAAAATATATTGGTTTTATTTTAATTAGAAAAAATAAAATAATTAATTATAGTATATGGACATAATATTAAAATTTTAAAAATGATATCGATAACCTAGAATTTATTTTTAATAAAATAAATAATATATCTTCATTTACAACTAATTAAATATTGAAGAATAAAATGGAATAAAAAACCCTAAAAAAATCAGTTATAGTCAACCCGAATTAGTATGACAAACCTGTAGTTTTTTTTAAGTAGGGTACTTACCATACTAGGTTGC